>Ga0315315_10002134_pt1 | contig 18121 bp, 30 predicted proteins | sample M140m3416metaG_FD_203699 | JGI IMG/M metagenome (GOLD analysis project Ga0315315, IMG submission 203699) | Ammonia-oxidizing marine archaeal communities from Monterey Bay, California, United States - M1 40m 3416 | ecosystem: Environmental > Aquatic > Marine > Intertidal zone | place: USA... | reverse complement strand
TTAGGGTTTACAGACATAATCTCACTTATGTAGGCATCTCCATACTCCCAACTATCGTATGTCATAGGCGATTTACATGCAGTAAACCATCTAGCATATTGGTTTTTATCTTCGTTAGCCTTTACCTGATATGTCTTAAGTATCTTCCATTCAAAATACATACCATTATTAGGATTGTCAACCCTATATGTTGCATAGGCATTGTTTATATCTTTTGATTTTCCAAATTGATTTTTAGCCATTATTGTTTCCTTTCATTTATGATATCGTCTAAGTGTATTTTTAAGTCTAGTAGTGTATCCATATCCCACACATCTCTAATGAGATACTTAGTTCGCATGTTATTAGTTTCATGCTCATCAATGACAACTAAAGAGTTATACTCATTATCATTGTGTTCGTCTTGATTGTATTGATAGCCTTCGCCCATCTCTTGTTTAGTCTTCCAATGTATCATTAAAATCTCCTAAGTGTTTATTCCATTCGTCAGGTGTGATGCCACTAATCAAGAACTCACGTTGTTCTTTATCCAAGTTAGGGAAAGCATCTTGTATAAGTATGTCTCCAACAGTATCATATATATCTAGATGCTCTTGTTTTATAGGCAGTTCCATTGTATTCATTTTTTTAGTTATTACTGATTGTCTAGTTACTTGTATCATATTAGTACTCCCTTATCTTTTCGTTAATATATGTATATTCTTTTATATCGTCTAGTGTAGCTTCGTATTCTCTTTTTGCCATGTCATTTAATCCATCATGCCACTTGACATAGCTTGATACAACTTCATTAGTTGCCTTGCATGTTAGTATACAACTACCTTCCTTAAGGTTAGTTACTTTTTCTAGTATATACCTATTGCTAGTTGCAACAGTATCTTTATCCATATCTTGAAAGCCATAATTAAATCTCATGTTTAGTCTCCCTTAGTTGTTAATAGTATTAAAAGAACATTAGGTGGTACATGGTTTCTTTTCACATATTTTATTTGCTACTTCGCCCATAGTATTGCTTTGCTTTTCTCCACCTAATGTTATTATATTACTATTCTCCTTCTTGTTCATACCAATGTAATGCACTACTCATAATCATATTCGTATAAGTTATACCATATCCACTACCTGCCTTCAAGTTATCTTTATCAATCAAGTGTTTATGCATATGCTCCACACTATCCCAATTATCATATAACTTTTTACATAGATAGTCAAATTGTGTATCGTCTATTACATTTTTATCATGTTCATAGTATAAGTATGAACTCATTAAGTATATAGGTACTAGCCTATTTATAGATACGTTATGTAATTCCATGTATTCTTCTCCATACTACCCATGTTATAGCTTGCAATTCATATGCCTTGATACCTAACTTTTTAGATGCCCTAAGATATGCTACTTGTATATCAGCATACTCACTCTTTTTAATATTAGTGTTAGGTGTAGTCAATCCTTGCCTATCGTTATAGTATATATTCCTAGCATGTCCGTCAATAGTAATTTCTGATTCATCACCATTTATATTCTTAAAGAATGATACAATCTTCTTGCCATTTAGTATAGTAACTGCATCATCATATGTTGGCATTAATCGTAATATACTCCATGCCTTTTGTTTCATCTTATGGTATGTACTTACTTTTATGCTATCCATATCTTGTCCATTGATAAAGGCAGTACACAATTCATCTGCATTGACTACGTTACGTTTCCATTTATTGTTAGGAGATAAAGCACTCACTACCCCTATAACAATATGTAAGGGTAGTCTAAGCCTATCCGCAATGTTTTTACAGTCACTAGTAGCATTTAAATACCATTCTATACCTTGTTTTATTTCGTCAGGTGTAGCCATTTTATATACGGCTATTATATTTTTAGTTGTAATCATGGGGTATTCTCCTATTGATTTTTTAGTTTCTCTACTCTATCCATAAACATAACCTTACAAAAGTTACGATTACTTCTTTTACATAAACTCATAATATCACTTATAGTTTTATCGTCAAGATTATTATTAACAATTATTTCTACTAATTCCTGAAAATGTTTTCTAGTCATATGGTATTCTCCTATGTTGGTTTGGTTGTGTAGTTAAAGGGTACAATGCGATACAAGGGGAGTATATCACATTGTACTTAACCTTACTAGGCTTTCTTTCGAGTATTAGAGTTAGCAAAATCAACATGAGATTTTACTTTAAATGAACCAAAATCAATAGAGTGTTTAACCCCATTTAATTCCTTATCAATTGCAGTAAGTAACATCTCAAAAGTCGCAATACTAGTGCTACCAATTCTAGCACCAAATTCCTTTTTGATTTGTCTAGCTCCAACTCTACTAGCTTTATATAATCTAGTCTTAGAAAGTGACTGTTCAGTAACCTTCTTATACTTTTTAGCTACCCTAGCAAACTTAGTTTGGTTTGATTGTGTCAAATTTTGACCTGTTAAACCTGATGATTGTTTCCAAAAAGTAGCATTGATTGTTTTAATAGCCATGTTGCATTCTCCTATGAATGTAGTTGTTTAAGTTAAGGGCATTATACCCTTTAACAACACAATGTCAAATTATAATTTAAGGGTGTAATCCTAGAGTATAGTTTTTCAATACTCGCTACTAGTTAATTCGTAAAGCGAAATAATTACACCCCTAATTTATATTAGGTTTAATTCATTATATGATACATATATCTTGATGCAATTAGGTACTCATTTTAGTTACTCAATCCAAGTATCTTTTACTTAAACTTGTAGCTAACTTTTCATATAATATAGTTTGTAGATTGAAGCCTTAGCACCGTAAGGAAAAGACTAGACAACAAACAAAACTAGCCTTTTTACATTTTCTCGCACTCTTACCATTGACCACCCTAGGATTTCGTTGGTCGCACTTCTCCTATATTCTACAAGTCTACTCGCTTGGCACTTGCTTAGTCTAGAAGGTTACTACCCTTTTGGCACACCTAGTTAGCCCATGTCTTGCCCACATATGGGTAAGAATTCGCATCTATCGTTTAGGGGATTTACCCTTAATAGGTTTGATGTCTTAAGTATCGCACTTGCACTATTTTATAGAGTTGTCGTTTCTCTTTTCGTTTTTCGCATTATCAGTAGAGCAAATTTAGTTTTGTTAGTCAAGAAGTTTTTTTAAAATGTTTTAAGAAAGTTGTTACAAGAACGTTTATCTCAAAACTGAAAATCTTTTTATTTGTTTTGTTGCAATTAATAAGGCTTAGTTTCTTATGCTTATCAAAAGAACGCTTTTCTCAAACTTAAAAACTTTCTTTTACTTCTAACCAACTTGGCTAGTTGCCTTGCTGATGATTGAAGTATATTTATTTTTTCGATTGATGCAAGCGAATAATTAAAAAAAAGTGAAATAATTTGAATTAATTAGTTAAGTGTTTGTTTTTATTGGATATTTTATTTGAATTATTTTTGGTGGTTAGTTGATACTATATATACGAAAAATAAACTTTGTACTCACTAGGGTATATTCTGTAGTAAAAACAAGGGGTTAGTACTTTTTGAATGATACATTTAAGGGTAACTGATAGATAAACAGTTGATACAAGCATATAAAATGTAATAAAATCAATGACTTAGCTAGAGTAAAGCATAAAAAATGTACAGTTTACAAGGGTTTGAGGCTATTTTTTATTTGAAACTAGGAAAAGTGATAGAAAACATGGGGTATAGGGCATGCGACAGGTGGGGGGTGTACGTATACGTGCTTGGAGAACTACACAGAAGTGAATTTTAAGGTGTTAACCACAAGTATAACTGTTAAATGCATACTTACCTAGTAATATGTTGCATTTTTATCACTTGAATACAAAAATCGTACATATTAAAAATAATTGGACTTGACAACATTTACAAAATCGAGTATAATTATGTATAACTAACACTTAAATGATACATATAAATGATAATTACTTATTCTTGTTAAATACACTTATATGAAACACTTAAATGTACATAGATATATTAATTATCTGTACTAAATAAACTTTACCCCTTGACAAACATGAAAAAATCAGTAAAACTAAACACACCAGAGAATATTTTAGAAGCATTCTATGATGCTATCCGTACTAATAGACTAAAGAACCTTCATATACCACATAGTTCTGTGTTTTATGTGCGTGCTGCTATTGAAGCTGACACTGGTGTGCGATATACGTTGAAACACGTAGAGACAGCAATGAAAGCAGAAGGGATGTTGTAATGTTCGAGACACTTGTACTCGTATGTATGATTGGTACTTCCAATATATGCCACACACTAGCAGATTTAGAAGGACCATACGAAAATAAAAATAAATGTATCTCACGTGCCTATGAGATAGCTAAAGATTTACCAGAGTATATGCCTAACTTCCAAGCAATGAAGTATAAATGCATAGAAATAGAAAAAGACAAAGATAAAGTGAGCACTTAAATGGCTATACCTGAACGAGTCAAAACAAAAATGAAGGAAGAAGGTCTCAAGGGTGTGAACAAACCTAAGAGAACTCCTAGCCATCCTACTAAGTCACACTGCGTAATGGCAAAGGAAGGTGACAAGTATAAATTTATACGTTTTGGACAACAAGGTGTACAAGGTGCTGGTAAGAATCCGACCACAGCGAAGGATAAGGCACGTAAGAAGAGTTACTATGCAAGGCATAATGCTCAAGGTAAACCAACTTCAAAGTTATCAGCGAAGTATTGGTCTCATAAAGTGAAATGGTAGAGGAATAAAAATGTCAGATGTAATGGATGATAAGGCAAAACAAAAAGCAATGCAAGAAGATGTAGGTGTTGATAACTATACCCATGATGCATTAAAGATTAAAAGGGGTGTAGATACTGGAGAGAGTTACGGTGACAGTTTAAAATATCTTAGTGATAAACAGATAATAGATTTAATAGGTATTTTTGAGAGACAGAAAGCAAAACTAGAAGACAAAGTAAAAAAAATTGAAGGCAAAGAAAGAATGGGCACTTTAGGTGCTCAACAAGCAAAGAGTCAAAAGAACACAGCTACAAAAAATAGAAGAGGTCCTAACGACTATCGCAGTGGTGGGTACGTACTTAACACAACTGACAATAGAAAGGTTAAGAGAAATGGCAAATAAAAAAGACAAGGGTGCTATAGCAATTATAATATCCATGATGGGTAAGAAACCTAAAAAGAAAACTGAAATGGCTTATGGTGGAAGTGTTGGTGGCAAGAAGCATATGTACTCAAATGGTGGTTCAGTTACAGATAACCTACCAAACAAAGGCTTACGTATATTGGCAAAAAGTTCTAAAGGCAGAGATGCTGTAAAAAATATGGGTTTTGATGTCTAATAGAAATTACAAAAAAGAATATGCTAACTACCACTCTAAACCTACACAGAAGGTGAACAGAGCAGGTAGAAATAAGGCACGTAAGATAGTTATGAAGGCTGGGGGTACAGCCAAAGGTGATGGTAAAGATGTGCATCATAGAAACGGAAACCCAAAAGATAATCGAATCGGTAATCTAGCTGTCACATCTAAAACAGCTAATCGTTCTTTTAAGAGAACACGTAATGCTAAAAAATTAATAAGGAGAACATAACATGTCTTACGCAGACGATATGAAGAAATTACGAAAATATAAAAAAGAAAAAAGACAAGAGCTTAATAAAAAGTACCCTAAAGGCGGTAAGGAGTTTATAAAAGCAGTTAATGACTTAAGGATGTTATCTATGGCTAAATTCAAAGCTATGGGCACAACTCCTATAACAGTTAAAACTGTAGAAAAGAAACTAAAAAACGAAAAGAATAAACCTAATATTATTAAGGCTAAGATTGAACTGCCTACAAAAAAACCAAAGGTAGTAAAGCCTGAGAAAAAAGAAAAGAAGGTAGAAACTAAAAATACCGAGAAGACTAATACAGAGAAGAAAAATATAAGAAAAAAATCTATAATGGAAAAGAAAACCAAAGATGTTAAAATGGTTACACTTAAAGATGGTAGTAAAGGAACTATTGCTCAGAGATTAGCTGAGATAGACAAAGAAAAAGAGACGGCTAAAAAAGAAGCAAAATTTAAATCACCTGCAGAAGCTAAAAAAAGAAGTGATTATTTTGCTAAACTAGCATCTTCTTTAAAAACTAAAAAAGTAGCAGGAGGCGGTGCTATGATGAAAAAGAAAACTAAGTATATGGCAAAGGGTGGTACATACGGAACACCAACTAAGAAAATGAAAATGAAAGCTGGTGGTGCTACAAAGAAAACTAAGTACATGGCTAGAGGCGGTGCTGGTATGAAAAAGACCAAGTACATGGCTAAAGGTGGAGCAGCTAAACGTAAATAATGTCGTATCTTATAAGTAACGTACCACATTTTAAATGTTGGGTACGTAAGGAGTTCACTTGTAATCATATGGATTATCACGGTGAATACCTACACGCACTAGCTTTCGCAGTTAATACCATACCTGATAGGTCACTAAGTTTTCAGGTAGTCTTCACAGGTTGTACAGAAGAAGAGAATGTACACGGTGGTGCAATGTGGGCACGTATGCCTATACAAGCACTAGTAGCCGACATACCTTTAGATGAATGGGCAGAACCAATGGAAGACCACTTATGTCAACCTTGGGATTGTGAATCAAGAAACCATAGTGTCATAGTTATGGACAGGGTAAGTTCTAGTCCTTGGCTATGTAAGATAGCTAATGAGTTCTATACAGCTAAGTATATGTTCACGGTTGACTACACAGACCATGACATAGCAGATGACCCTGCACAGCATAAACAGTCACACGTAATGTATTTGTTGGATGCAGGTAAATGGACAGGCAACATTGTTGCACTTCCAAATAACAGAGTAAGAGCTACTAGTCCTGCTCTTTGGGTTACAGGAGAAGGTGCTCCTGATTTTGCACCATCACAGTGGTTACATTCAGCAGAGTCGCATGAATCTTATCTAGACCCCTACACAACATTTAATAATCTATACGAGGATAATAATGGCACTAGCAAAAGCAAAAAGAACAATAAAAAAAGTAGCAAGTAAGTTAAAGAAAGCTAGTAAGGCACATGCAGGACAAGCTAAATCTTTATCAGCACTTAAATTAAAAAGCGGAGGAAGTACAGTCAATGCTGCAGGTAATTACACTAAGCCAACCATGCGTAAGAAGATATTCAACAGAATCAAAGCAGGTGGTAAGGGCGGTGCTCCCGGTCAATGGTCAGCTAGAAAAGCACAAATGACAGCCAAAGCATATAAAGCAGCAGGCGGCGGATACCGAGGATAATGGCAAAGAAGAAGGGAGACCCTAAAGTTGGCACAGGTAAAAAACCGAAAGGTAGTGACAGACGATTATACACAGATGAAAACCCTAAAGACACAGTTAGCATCAAGTTCGCCACAGTTGCAGATGCCAAAGAAACCATTGCAAAAGTTAAAAGAATCAATAAACCGTATGCGAGAAAGATACAAATCCTTACAGTCCTTGAACAACGAGCCAAGGTATCTGGGAAGAAAGAGCAAGCAGCTCTCGCAAAACGAGCAAAAGAACAATTAAAGAAGGCACATGACAGAAAAAACAAAAAATAAATGTGAGACTTGTGAATGTTACGATTGTGATTGTGATGAGTGTAACTGTGAATGTCACGAGGAGCAAGTAGCAGAGAAAGGAAATGATTGAGTTTGTGCTTGTGTTTATGATGGGATTAAGAGTAGTAGACCAAACACAAACCTTTGATGATATAGATAGATGCTTGTATTTTGCAGAAAGATTACACAAGCAACCTTCAATTCCAAAACAGGAAGGACCTAATCTAAAGATAACAGCATATTGTAAGCCAAGAAGGAAAAGATAAATATGGATACTAAAAATCGCACTGTTGGAAAACTACTAACAACAGGTAATGCTGACATATATACTGTTCCTGATAACTATGAAGCAGGAATAGATAGTATACATATATGTAATGAAAGTGGTTCTAGTGCGACTGTTAGTTTAGATTGGTACGATGCTCAAACAACTACATTTTTTACACTTACAGAAGCTCTATCTTTAGCCGCAAATTCTGTATTGCTTCTAGAAAGTAAACTTTGGCTTTTTAAAGGAGATAAACTAAGAGGACTAGCAAGTGGAAATAGTGCAATCACTGTTACATTTAGAGTAGACGAATCTTATTTACCACAGAGGAATTAAATAATGTTAGCAGAACTTGCGGCAGCAAATGCAGCCTTTGGTGTCATCAAGAGTTTTATATCTAACGGTAAGGAACTTTCAGGTTGTGCTAAACAAATATCAGATTTTGTATTTTCTAAAGAAGCTATAGAGAAGAGTCTCAAAAAGAAAAAAGCTAAAGGCATAGGTGGTGGAGATTTAGAAGAGTTCATGGCTCTTGAGCAAATTCGAGAGAAAGAAGAAGAACTCAAGAAGATGATGATATATCTAGGTAGACCCGGATTGTGGCAGGATTGGCAACAGTTCCAAGCTGAAGCAAGAAAGTCTAGACGTTATCAAGAGAAGATGGCAGAGAAGCGTAGAGAAGAGATAATGGAATACGTAGGCTATAGTATAGGGTTTATTATCATTGTATTCTTCGCAGGATTAGCAGCTTGGTTTGTAGCTAAGTGGACAGGTAGATTATAACACCATGTATGGGCATCTGTAAGTTGCAAGAGAATGTCTGCATAGGATGTCACAGAACAATAGAAGAGATTAAGGAAGCATATGAGAGCACCACAAAAATCACTAGCAAATTGGACAAAACAAAAGTGGAGAACTAAAAGTGGTAAACCTAGTACACAAGGGTCAAAAGCTACCGGTGAACGTTATTTACCTGAAGCGGCAATTAAGGCTCTTTCTCCCCAAGAATACGCCGCCTCTACGGCTGCTAAACGCAAAGCAGCAAGAAGCAATAAACAAGTATCTAAACAACCCAAAAAGATTGCTAGAAAAACGGCGAGATTTAGATGAGAAAAGACGTATTGTACTTAAACTTGGCGAAGCCGCTGCTGAAGCTAGGAAACTATCTCTTCAACAAGCACGTGAAAGCTCTAAGAGAAAAACAAGAAAAAGAAGGAACTAGGAGACTATAATGGATAATATGATATTAGATGCATGGAATGAACTTAGTTATGTTGAAGGTGTGTTATTCACAGTATGGTTATTTATCTTGTACTACGGTAAGTGTTGGATAGATGCAAAGTTTAATAAGGGGAAATAATGTTTACAGCACTCATAGGACCTATAGCAAATCTAGCTAGTTCATGGATGTCTACTAAGGTAGAAAAGGTTAAAGCCGATGGACAGGCTAAAGTCGCACAGGCTAAAGCTAAAGCAGCAGTAGCAGAGAAGGTAGCCACAGGAGAAGTACAATGGGAAAAGTCTATGGCAGATGCTACAGATAATAGCTGGAAAGATGAATTTGCCTTGACAGTTTTACTTTTACCTGCTATACTAGTATTCATACCTAGCATGACAGAATACGTAAGAGTAGGCTTTGAAGTATTAAATACATTACCTGAATGGTATCAGTATCTTTTATTTATAGCAATTAGTGCATCTTTTGGAATAAAGGGTGCAGGTCAAGCTATGAAAATAATGGGGAAAAAATGAACTTAATTAAACTACAAGATGAATTAGCTAATGACGAAGGAATTAAATATGAAACATACCACTGCTCACTTGGGCATTTAACCGGGGGAATAGGTCACCTTATTACGGAATGGGATACAGATTATTATGATAAACCCATAGGAACTAAAGTACCAAATGAGCAAGTAAATGATTGGTTTGAGAAAGATATAGAAACAACTATAAAAGATTGTAACCTACTTTTTTCTCAATTTAATAATCTGCCTGACGATATACAACATGTATTAGCAAATATGTGTTTTCAATTAGGTAGACCAAGACTATCCAAATTTAAAAACATGATTGCTGCCGTAGAAGATTTGGACTGGGAAAAAATGGCAGACGAGATGGAAAGCTCTCGTTGGTTTAAACAAACCCCTAACAGAGCCAAACGTTTAATAGCAATCGTTGATAGACAATTTGCAAGAGAAAGTATCGCATAATGAGTAGAGAACTAACTGAAAGACAACAAAAGTTTCTAGCTGTTTTATTTGATGAAGCAGGTGGTGATGTAGTACAAGCTAAGTTACTTGCAGGTTATGCTACAAGCTCTAGTACTACAGATATAGTTAAATCACTTAAAGATGAGATTCTAGAAGCCACACAGTTGTTTATGAGTAGGAACGCACCTAAAGCTGCAATGGCTATGGTAGGTGGCTTATATGACCCTACAGAGCTAGGTCTAAAAGATAAGATGATGGCAGCTAAAGAATTACTAGACAGGACAGGCTTAGTGAAGACTGAGAAGATGCAAGTAGAAAGCACTGGTGGTGTTATGCTATTACCTGCAAAGAACGATGGATAGAAGTGTAGGCAAGTGGAAATTACCACAACCGACAGATTTAAAAGATGAAGAACAAAATGAATGGATACAGATACCACGTATAGCTAGGACTGTTCCATTTGGATACAAGTTAAATGAAGAAGACCCTGATTTACTTGACCCTATACCGTTTGAACTAGAAGCCATCGAAATGGCAAGAAAGTATATAAAACAATATTCGTATCGTGAAGTAGCTAATTGGCTGACAACTAAAACAAATAGAGTTATATCACATGTAGGATTAAGGAAAAGATTGATACATGAAAAACAACGTAAGGACCAAGCTAGAACTCTCAGAAAGTGGGCAGCTTATGCCGAGAAAGCAATCGAGAAAGCGAAAGCCATCGAAGAAGAAAGAACAGGTGCAAGAGCCTAAGATACAGGAAGTTGCAGACGTAGAAGCAGTACCTGTAGAAGAACAGAATGTAGTATTTAAACCTAACGTAGGACCTCAAACAGAGTTTCTTGCAGCAGGAGAAAGAGAAGTACTATATGGTGGTTCAGCAGGGGGTGGCAAGAGTTATGCCATGTTAGCAGACCCACTACGTTATATGGGTCATCCATCATTTAGTGGGTTACTATTACGACACACGACAGAAGAATTAAGAGAACTTATATTTAAGTCAAAAGAAATATACCCACAGATATGGAAGGGTATAAAATGGTCAGAACGAAAGATGCAGTGGGAAGCACCATCAGGTGCAAGGTTATGGATGTCATACTTAGACCGTGATGATGATGTACTTCGTTATCAAGGTTTGGCATTTAGTTGGATAGGGTTTGACGAATTAACCCAATGGTCTACTCCGTATGCTTGGAACTATATGCGTTCACGTTTGCGTTCAGTTGCACAGGATTTGCCTGTCTACATGAGAGCAACAACTAACCCCGGAGGTCCGGGACATCAGTGGGTCAAGAAGATGTTTATTGACCCTGCACCATACGGAAGACAATTTGATGCCACAGATATTGAATCAGGGAATGTTCTTTCCTATCCAAAAGGACACAGTAAAGCAGGACAAGCTCTATTCAAACGTAGATTTATCCCTGCAAGATTATCAGACAACCCATACTTGTCTGCCCAAGGTGACTATGAAGCAATGCTTCTATCCTTACCTGAACACCAACGTAAGCAGTTGCTTGAAGGTGATTGGGATATTAAAGAAGGTGCTGCTTTTACTGAGTTTGATAGGAATATTCACGTTATTGAACCTTTTTCAATTCCAAGAAATTGGGTTAAATTTCGTGCTTGCGATTATGGTTATGGCTCTTATAGTGGTGTGTTGTGGTTTGCTGTTTCTCCAGACGAGCAGATTATTGTATATAGAGAGTTGTATTGTAGCAAAGTACTTGCCACAGATTTGGCAGATATGATATTGGATGCTGAAGCTGATGATGGAAATATTAAGTATGGGGTTTTGGATAGTTCTCTTTGGCACAAACGTGGCGATACTGGTCCTTCTTTGGCTGAACAGATGATTATGAAGGGATGCCGATTTAGACCATCAGATAGAAGTAAAGGTAGTCGTGTATCAGGAAAGAATGAAATACATAGACGTTTACAGGTAGATGAGTTTACAGAAGAACCAAGACTAGTTTTCTTTAATACTTGTACACATACTATATCACAATTACCTGCATTACCATTGGATAAAAAGAATCCTGAAGATGTAGACACAAGAGCAGAAGACCACTTGTATGATGCACTAAGATATGGTATAATGTCAAGACCACGATTTAGTATATTTGATTACGACCCAATGGGAAGACCTAGTAACAGCATGCCAATGGCAGACTCTACTTTTGGATATTAAGGATATAACATGGCAGAACAAGACGAAATAATATTAGACGATGAATCTATAGCACTTGAAGATGTAGAAGAGTCAGAAGTTAGTGATATAGATGTAAGTGGTATTGTTCCATTTGTAATGGACAAATATAAACGTGCCGAAGACTACCGTTTTAATGATGAAGAACGATGGTTAAGGTCTTATAGAAACTATAGGGGGTTATATGGTAGTGATGTTCAATTCACTGAAGCAGAAAAGTCAAGAGTTTTTATCAAAGTCACTAAAACCAAAACTCTTGCAGCTTACGGACAAATTGTTGATGTGCTATTTGCAGGTAACAAGTTTCCTATTAGCGTTGAGCCAACAGTGTTGCCTGAAGGTGTGGCAGCTGATGTTAACTTTGACCCAAAAAAGCCTGAAGAGCTTAAGGGGGATACTGCATTATCTTCACCTTATGGTTTTAAAGGTGACGGCAGAGATTTACCTAAAGGTGCTACAGAAAAAACGTTGGAAGATATGTTGGGTCCTTTACAAGAAAGTCTATCAGAAATTGAAGACTTGGAAGAAGGGATAGGAAAAACACCTACAGCTATTACATTTAGTCCTGCTATGGTTGCTGCCAAGAATATGGAAAAGCAAATCATGGACCAACTACAAGAATCAGGTGCTAGTAAGCAATTAAGAAGTACAGCATTTGAAATGGCTTTGTTTGGTACAGGTGTGATGAAAGGACCTTTTGCTGTCGATAAAGAATATCCTAGTTGGGATGATGAAGGGGATTATAGTCCTGTGTATAAAACTGTTCCATCTACTTCACATGTATCAGTTTGGAACTTTTATCCAGACCCTGATGCTGCCAATATGGATGAAGCACAATTTGTAATTGAAAGACATAAGATGTCAAGAAGTCAATTACGTGGATTAAAAAAGAGACCATACTTCCGTGAAAATGTGATTGATGAAGTGGTACAACAAGGTGAATCATATGATAAAAAGTATTGGGAAGATGACTTATCTGATTATACACCTGAACATGGAATAGACAGATTTGAAGTATTAGAGTATTGGGGTATGTGCGATGTAGACATGCTTGAGGAAAATGGTGTAGAAATACCAAAAGAATTAAAACAATTTGATGAGTTACAGGCTAACATTTGGATAAGTAATGGTAAACTTATAAGAATGGTTCTCAATCCATTTAAACCTGCAACTATACCTTACATGGCAGCTCCTTATGAACTTAATCCATATTCATTTTTTGGTATTGGTTTAGCTGAAAATATGGATGATACACAGACGTTAATGAATGGGTTTATGAGAATGGCTGTAGACAATGCTGTGTTATCAGGTAACTTACTTATAGAGGTAGATGAAACTAATCTAGTTCCGGGACAAGACTTATCAGTCTATCCGGGAAAGGTATTTAGAAGACAGGGTGGTGCTCCGGGTCAAGCTATCTTTGGCACAAAGTTTCCTAACGTATCTAATGAAAACTTACAACTGTTTGACAAAGCAAGAGTACTTGCAGATGAAAGCACAGGCTTTCCATCGTTTGCACATGGACAAACAGGTGTTCAAGGTGTAGGTAGAACTGCGTCAGGTATATCAATGCTTATGAACGCAGCTGCAGGTAGTATTAAGACTGTTATTAAAAATGTAGATGACTATTTACTAAAACCATTAGGTGAAGGTATGTTTCGTTTTAATATGCAGTTTAATTTTAATAAAAATATAAAGGGTGACTTAGAAGTTGTTGCACGTGGAACAGAAAGTCTAATGGCTAACGAAGTACGTAGTCAAAGACTTATGGGTTTCTTGCAAGTGGCATCTAATCCTGCACTAGCTCCATTTGCTAAGTTTCCATATATTATTAGAGAGATAGCTAAGTCTATGGAATTAGACCCTGAAAAGGTTACTAATAATATGGATGAAGCAGCATTACAAGCAGAGATACTAAAAGGTATGCAGGGTGAACAACAACAGCCTGAACAAGGACAACCCCAACCACAACAGGCAGGTCAACCACCTGTCGGTGCTAATCCACTAGACCCAACAGGAGCAGGTGGTGGCAATATAGGTACAGGACAAGCTCCAGTGCCGGGAGAACAAGGATTTTCAGGAAATGATGGACAAGCAGGTGCTGCAGCAAATCAAGCCGCTAGTGAACAACCTCAAGCTACTGAACAGCTTCAATGATTATATTGACTTACAAATAAGTAAGCAACATAAGATACTAGAACAGTCTAATGACACAATAACACTACACAGGTCTCAAGGAGCAATAGCAACTTTGAACAAACTTAAATTATTAAGGGATGAAGTAAATGGCATTACGTGAACAAATGGAAATGTTTGAAGATGGCGGTCTCAAAGATGAAGGTGGCATGGTTGATGAAGTGTCAGGCAATGATGTACCTACAGGTTCTACACGAGAAGAGGTAAGAGATGACATACCTGCACAGTTAAGTGAAGGGGAGTTTGTATTTCCTGCCGATGTTGTTAGATACATAGGTCTTGAAAAATTAATGCAGTTACGACAACAAGCTAAACAAGGACTCAAACAAATGGAAGCTATGGGTCAGATGGGTAATGCTGACGAAGCGACAATGCCTGATGATTTACCATTTAATGAAACTGATTTAGATACTGACGATAATGATGTACCATTTGATGAAACAGACCTTGACATAGAAGATGATTTAGAGTATAATACAGGTGGAGTTATTGAAGGACAGCAAGAAGTTTATGCACCGGGAAATTTTGATAACTTAGTTAACTCAACTCCTACAGGAGCACCTAAGACACAAAGCGTTAGATATTATAATGAACAAACAAAACAAGCTCGTATGATACCACATCTTCTAAATGCAGATGGCTCACTAGGTAATACTATATATCCTGTACCTAAAGGATTTGTGCCTCAAGAAGCACCTAAAGAAAAGCCTGTTGCACAAGGACAGCAATCAGGGGGTGGTAGACAAAAACCACAAGAAGATAATAGTAGTGATGATAATAATGATGACCCAACTGGAGATTTAGGTGGTGCTAGAACTACAATAGGTGATGTTGAATATGCTATTCAATATAATTTTGATGGAACAGTAGGACTGCAGAGTTTAGATAATTATAAAGCAACAGGACAGAGAAATTTTCAACCTGCTACTTCTGAAATTGCTGAAGCTATTAAAACACAAACAACAGGTCAATTAGCTCAGTTAGGTAAAGTAAAAGGTTTACAAGCTACTGCTATTGCTGAAATAGGCAAGAAAATGGGATTAGAAACACCTAGGTATGATAAACTAGGAATAGCAATAGACAAAGCTAAGGATGCAACTACTTTTTTAAAGAACCAAAAACAACAAAATATATTTGACTTAGATAAAGCATTAAAGGATGGAACAGTTAAAGACCCTGTAGCTGCAAGAGTTGATGATTTATCGAGAGCACAGGTTATAAGTTTAGATGAAGGTATTAGAACAGGAACATCAAAAGAGAATAGAGAATTAGGTCTAAAGGCAAGCGACATTGCTAAAGGAGCAAATAAAGCCTCAAGAGCAGCAGAGCAAAAAGGAGCTTTTGAAAGACAGTCTTATTTAAATCGAATAGAAGCACAAAAAACAGCACAAGAAAAAAGAGATGAACGTAACAATATAGCTAAAGCAAAAGCCGCAAGTAAAGCAAGAACAGATGCTTTAGCAAGAAAAGCTGCAGAAAGAGCTGCAGGTGATGGTGGTGGAGATGGTGGCAATCAGTCTGATAAAGACCAAGCTGCCGTTGCCGATGACCAAGGTGGTATGTTTACTGCTGTGGGTGGTTTAATACCCAAGAAGAAAAAGAAAACTAAAAAGATGAAGCGAGGTGGATTAGCTTCTAAAAAGTAATCCACAATTAATGGCTACTTATCCCCCAACAATAAATGGCTACGATAACCCCAAGGAGAAAATAAAATGGCTGAAGAAGCTACAAAAGTAATGGTGGAAGAAACAACACCTAAAAAAACAATGTTTATGAATAGACCTTATTCTCAAGAAGAAAGAGTAAAGCGAGATGAAGAAGAACTTGCAAGGCTCGTTGAGGAGCAAAAAGGTACAGAAGAGACTAGCGAAGAGGAAACTCCTAGTGAAAAAGAACCGACTTCGGCTGAAGAGAAAACTTTTAAGAAGAGATATGGTGATTTAAGAAGGCATACTCAAGAGAAAGAAAAGCAGTTTCAAAAACAGCTAGATGACATGAAAGAGCAACTAGCTAAAGCAACTAAGAAAGAAATGAAGTTGCCTAAGTCTGATGAAGACATAGAAGCATGGGCAACAGAGTACCCAGACGTAGCTAAGATTGTTGAAACTATTGCTATGAAGAAAGCAAGAGAGCAATCACTTGAGCTAGAAAGTAGAATACAGAAGATAGATGAAATGTCTATTGAGGCTCAGAAAGATAAAGCTGAAGCAGAACTATTGAGATTACATCCTGACTTTACTGATATTAGAGACAGTGATGAGTTTCACGATTGGGCAGATGAACAGCCAAAATGGGTACAGGATGCACTATATGAAAACGACAATGATGCTAGGTCAGCAGCAAGAGCTATTGACTTATACAAAGCCGATACAGGAATCGGTAAGGAAACTAAGACAAAGAGTAATAAGAGTGCAGCAATGGAAGTTGGCACGAAAACTACGAAGACTAAAGTTGACACTACAGAGTCAGGTAAAAAAATACTGGAGTCTCAGGTTCAAAAGATGTCCACTGCACAGTATGAAAAGCAAGCTGATACTATAATGGAAGCTATTAGGTCAGGCAACTTTGTATATGACATATCAGGTTCAGCTAGATAATATAAAAATATAGTTGACAAACAAAAATTTATGTATATAACTATACATAACTAGAAGTGTAGCATAACCCCTTTTAGGACACTTATGCTACATTAATACTAAACTTTAAAGATTACCCAATTATGTGAGCCTATAAGAGATTAGCTATCTCATGTACAACCTCAACGCATGAATGGTCCTTATAAAGTAAAATGACTAAAAGCAACACGTATTTTACGTGTATTATAAATGTTTAAGGAGATTTTAAAATGGCATTTACAGCAGCAGCTGGACATGGTAATCTTCCTAACGGTAATTTTAGTCCTATTATTTACAGCAAACAGGTTCAACTTGCTTTTCGCAAGGGGTCTGTAGTCGATTCAATCACTAATAATGATTATTTCGGTGAGATTGCTAATATGGGCGATTCCGTTAAGGTTATCAAAGAACCAGAAATAACTGTTAAGGCATACGAGAGAGGAACTACTATTACTCCTCAAGACCTTGACGATGAAGAATTTTCACTTAATATCGACAAAGCTAATTACTTTGCATTTAAAGTGGATGATATTGAGGAAGCTCATTCGCATATCAACTTTCAACAGTTGGCATCTGATAGAGCAGCCCATAGACTAGCCGACCAATTTGACCAAGACGTACTTGGTTATATGGCAGGTTTTAAGCAGTCAGCTATACATGGTGCTCCAAATACTGTTAACACAACTGTTAATGGTGCTAAAGCAGTAAGTACAGCTTCCGATGGTGCTAACTTAGTTGGTGCAGAATTATTAGCTTCAATGTCACTTGATGCTTCTGATTTTACGCAGACAGATGGCACAGCAGGTTCAGCAAATAATGCGATTGGTTTAGAGCCAAGAGCAGGTGGTGCAACTGCTGCAAAAAGTGGAACAACAGGTAATGCATTTCCATTACAAGTTATTGCACGTATGTCTAGATTACTAGACCAGCAAAATGTAGACACTAATAGCAGATGGTTAGTTCTTGACCCAGTGTTCATCGAATTGTTAAAAGATGAAGACTCAAGACTACTAAATTCTGATTTTGGTGGTTC
>Ga0315315_10002129_pt1 | contig 18151 bp, 15 predicted proteins | sample M140m3416metaG_FD_203699 | JGI IMG/M metagenome (GOLD analysis project Ga0315315, IMG submission 203699) | Ammonia-oxidizing marine archaeal communities from Monterey Bay, California, United States - M1 40m 3416 | ecosystem: Environmental > Aquatic > Marine > Intertidal zone | place: USA... | reverse complement strand
GCCATCGAGGACGGGCGGAGCGGGGAGTGAAGAGGATGAATCAGGGCCGGCCACGGGAATTCTCCGGTTGCGGGGCATAAGGGCGGAGGCACGCCTCAGAGGGCGCGAAGGCCGGACCTTAGCCCAGCTCTCGTATCCGGCAGGGGCGTTCGGCTCGGCGTGGTGCGCCTTTGTCAAAAGTGGGTGTTAAAACACTCACTTATAGATTCTCGTGGGCCTCAGGACGACCGGTAGAACTGCCGATACCGAATCTTAATGGCCGACAACAAGCCCATACCGCTAGCGGGACGTCTCGCGATCCAACTCAAAATGCTGACCCAGGACGAGGTTCGGCGAGCGATTGCCGAGAGCGACTCTTCTGGAAATCCGAGACTCATGCAGGTCTTCCTGCAGATGGGACTCCTTGATCGGGCGCAAGCTTCGAGGCTTCAGCAGGTCCAGAAAGATCTGATCGAGAAGCATAGGGCGAAAAAGAGTAGTGCTGCGGCGCCGAGTTCTGCGCCTGCCGGGGCTGCGCCACGCCCAGTTCTTAAGACCGCCCCCGCCCCGCCATCGCCGACGACAAGTCTGCCCGAATGTCCTGCACCGGCCGCGATTCATGAGGCGGCTGAGCACGCTGCGGAATCTGCAGCTCCCATGACGTCGCGTGAAGTCGAAGCGCTTAACGAATCTCCGGCCGAGGACCTGGTTCCAGTGATCCAGAAACCCGTTCTTGCCGATGTTGCTGCGGCCGACGTTAGGCCGGAGCCTCTGAGAGCTGAAATTCCTGCGCCGCACGTCGCAGCTTCTCCGCCGCCGATTGCCGAGCCGGTGCCAGCGCGACCCGTCGCCCCCGCCGAGGTTGCTGTTCCCGTTGTCGCCGACGGGCCTCAATCTCTTGATCTGCCGATTCCCGAGATCGGTGCCGCGGATCGAGAGAAACTCGAAGCCGTTCTTCAGGCAGGCGTGACTGCAAAGGCATCGGACGTTCATTTCCATGCAGGGGGTCCGCTGAAGCATCGCGTGGCCGGTTCGATGATCGTGACTGAGCAGGAAATCGACCCCGCGTTCGTCGAACGCATGGTTGTGAGTTCTCTTACGCCTGAACAGCGTCAAGTTTTGAGGGACTCGGGTGAGATCGATTACTGCTTAGATCTTCCCGGAATCGGGCGCTTTCGAACGAACGCCTATCGCCAGCAGCGCGGCCTCGACGCGGTTTTCCGAATCGTCCCGGACAAGCCGCCTACCCTCGAAGAACTCGGCCTGCCCGATGAGCTGAAGAAGTACACCGATTTCCATCAAGGCATGGTCCTGATCACCGGTCCAGCCGGTTGCGGTAAGTCATCGACGCTCGCGGCGCTCGTTAACCATATCAATGAGAACCGCAACGAACATATTCTCACGGTCGAAGATCCGATCGAGATCGTCCACCCAAGCAAAAATTGTCTCGTGAACCAAAGGCATGCGGGGCACCACACCGCGAGTTTCTCCCGTGCTTTACGTGGTGCTCTTCGAGAGGACCCTGACATCATCGTAATCGGTGAGTTGCGGGACCTTGAGACGATCAGTCTCGCGATGACCGCGGCGGAGACGGGTCATTTCGTACTCGCGACGCTGCACACGGCGAATGCTGTGCGTACGGTGAATCGGATGATTGGCGCGTTCCCGTCGAATGAACAGGATCAGGTGCGCGCCATGTTGTCGGAGTCGCTGCGTGCGGTGATTTCGCAAAGGCTTGTGCCTACCGCGGATGGTAAGGATCGGATTCCGGCCCTCGAGCTGCTCGTCATCAACCGGGCCATCGGGAACATGGTCCGGGACGAGAAGACGGTCCAGATCCGGTCCTCTATGCAAACAGGTAAGGCTCACGGCATGTACCTACTTGAGCAGTCGCTCAATGAGCTCGTGGCCGCAGGCAAGATCACTCGTGAAACCGCGCTCAATTTTGCTGAAGAAGAGAAACTCATTACGGCCGGCGCCTAGCACGCTCGCTTCATATCCTCGGGATGGAGGCATGCACGCCTTCGTTCCGTAACGAGAAAACGGGGAAGACATTGGCTGCAATCGATTCGCTGCTTGTGCACTTGAAAGAAAATGACGGATCGGACCTTCACCTGGTCGCCGGTCAGCCTCCGCGCTTTCGAGCGAAGGGCGCTATCCGACTCATCGAAGGCCGAGCCGCTCTGACGAATGACTCGCTTCGCGCGATGATGGAGGAGGTGGCTTCGCGGCGGACCTGGGAAGAGTACGAGACCACGGGCGATCTCGACTTCGCTTTCAGTCTTGATGGCGTGGCTCGCTTCCGTGCGAACTATTTCATTCAGGAATCCGGCGCGGCTTGTGTCTTCCGCATCATCCCCGAAGAAATTCTCTCGCTAGAGACTTTGAGTCTTCCTAAATCCGTCTGCGATCTAGCTGATTTGAAAGAGGGGCTGGTTCTTGTCACGGGGCCGACCGGCTCCGGTAAGTCGACCACTCTCGCGGCGATTATCGACAAGATCAACAAGACGTACTCAAAGCACATCGTTACGATTGAAGATCCCGTCGAGTTCGTTCACCAAAACCGCAATGCACTCTTTTCGCATCGCGAGGTCGGGTTACATACCCAAGGCTTTGGGCCTGCCCTTAAGAGCGCGATTCGCCAGGACGCCGACGTGATTCTCGTCGGTGAAATGCGCGAAATGGAAACCATCAGCCTCGCGATCACAGCCGCCGAGATGGGCATGCTGGTCTTTGGGACGCTGCACACGAATAACGCCGCAAAGACCATTGATCGGATTATCGATGCGTTTCCGGCGGATGAACAGAATATGATCAGGCTCTCGCTATCTGAATCGCTAGCGGGAATCGTTTCCCAGTTGCTGCTTCCTCGGGCGGATACGGGAGGGCGGATTGCCGCAAACGAAATTCTGTTGAAATCCTCGGGTCTCCCTAACATTATTCGAGACGGAAATACGCCGATGCTGAGCCAAATTATCCAGGCCGGAAAGAGTCAGGGCATGCAAGGGATGGACGACGTGCTCTTTGCCTATGCGAAAGAAGGCAAAATTTCTGCGCATGATGCCTACATGAAAGCGACTGAGAAGGGACGGTTTGAGCCGCTTCTGCAGACAGCTGATGGTGCGCCTCCCGCGGATTGATCTCCCTGCAGGTCGGTGCTCGAATATTTCGCCTGACAGATGAGCGCGAAGGGATATCACGATTAGTCTGCGGGGCAGCCTCGGGCCCGCTCGTGATTGTTGACCTAACGAATCGCGTCGTTTGAGACACACAGCCTGCAGCTCATCCTGCTACACCCCGTAGATTCCCTGTTTCGAGGGGTACGAGGTGCGCCGCTCGCGTCAGAGATCCGTCAAACTATTTAAAACGCCTCCGAGCGGTGGGCACGAATCATCTGGCGACACCCGCACTGCTCATGTTGGCGCATCGAAAAGTGGCCTCGAGGCGATGAGGCTCGGCTTAGATCCTGCGCGAGCGGTTCTTTGGTCGTGCTGAGGACACGCTATAAAGCGTCGATGAAACGCGACGCGCCTGCGACCCATCGAAATCGTGAACCGATCTTAGAAGTCTTGCAAAGATGGCTACCTGAGCCTGCGCGGGTTCTCGAAGTAGCGAGCGGGACGGGGCAACACGCGATTTTTTTCTCGGCGGCGATGCCTCATCTCGATTGGCAGCCGACGGATCACGATCCGGCGAGCCTAGAATCGACCGCTTCCTGGGTTTCCGAAGAGGGGAACTCGAATGTCCGTGCGCCCGTTTTGTTGGATGCCTCCTCGCCGACGTGGCCGGATGCGATACGCGCTGAACTGGGCAGCGTCGATGCGATCTTCAATGCGAACATGATTCACATCTCGCCATGGGCGGTGGCTGAGGGCTTATTCGCCGGCGCCGGGGATTTGTTGGGGAGCGGCGGGCTGCTTTTTCTGTACGGCCCGTTCAAGGTCGGCGGCGAACATACATCGCCTAGCAACGCCTCATTCCACGAGAGTCTTCGCGAGAGAGATCCACTTTGGGGGGTGCGAGACCTCGAGCGCGTTGACGAAGTTGCCACCGCGGCGGGGCTTTCACGCATCGAGTCGAACGAGTTACCCGCGAACAACAGACTCCTGGTTTTTCGACAGGTCTAGGGGAGGATGGTCGAGGCGAAGTGATTGTGCGCGAGGCGTGCCACGTACTGAGGGCGCTACTTCGTGACACGCATTCCCATTTTTTCGATCGGGCCATTCTCGCGCCACATATAACAAGCCCCGGTGTTGCCGCCGAGCGAGTTCGAAGAGGGCATCTCCTTGCCGCCTTCACGGGCTGCCCGAATTTGGTCGGCGAAGTAGGGCTCCATCTGGGCGGCGATGACCTGCAGGTATCCCGGGGCGAACATCAGAAGATTATCTTTGATCACCTGTAGGTCTGGGGTGTCGCCGGCGAGTTTGAACACTCGGCCAGCCAAGCCCGGCACGATGGGCTTTTCTTTGAGGGACGTGAAGGATTCCGATCGATCGACCCATTCGGCGTCGATCAAGGTCTCGGCAGTCCGGATTCTTTCCCGGATATCGAGCCGATCCAGTCCGAAGGTTTTTCGGCCGACGGACGCGAAGGTTTTGACTTCGTGGGAGAGTTCGAGCCTCGCGAATGAATTCGATTCCGGCGAGAAGGGACGCGTCGCAGTATCGGCCAGTTGAACTGAAACATCTGTGATTTCATCACTCGCCTCGAATCCATCGACGAATACGCTGCGGCGAAAGAATCGATCATCCTTCGCATGCTGCGTTCCTTCGCGAGCAATACGTGCTCGCTCGATCTGGGCCGCATGGGGGACCGCGGAACTCATCAGCTGAAAGAGCGTGAGTAGGTGCGAGCAACCAAGAGGGCCCCCGAAATTCGTACTGAGCTTCTTTGCGAATTCATCATCGAGGCATTCGCCTGTTAGGTCGAGCAAACGAGGGGCCGGGTCGCGGCAACATTCTCCCCTAGACGCAACCGAAGGCTCGACCGCCACGAAGGGCTGTTCGACGCGAATCGTTTCCATGCGGAGGGATTCGGGGTCGAGGTCGAGCTCGATGTTCATCGAATGAATGATGCCCGAAGGCTGCACATCGTAGCTGGACGGTACAAAGCCGTTCTTGCGCAAATCGATCACGTCACCCCGCGCCATCCACCGGCCATCCGCAAGAGGACGAACGGAAACGGTGAGCGAGCGGGTATGAAGCGGAAGTCCTTGAACGAGCGGCGTTGACACGGCAGGCGGTCCAGTCATTGTTCGTGGTGGCGGGGCATCTTGAAGCTTGGGTTTAGCGTTTGTCTCGGGTGTTAGCCGTGTCTGTCAGTCGTGCTTATAGGTCGTATGCGTCGGGCGTCCGCGAAGGATGTTGAGCTTGCCCCAATTGGTGACCTTCTTGAACGCATCGGAGGCGATGAAGTCCTCGAAGGCTTGTTCTTCGACCCAGCGCGAGGAGATCAGGTAGACCGGCTCGCCCTCTCCCACTTGTCTGTAGAGCGAGGACTCTTCGTGTCCGTCGATACCGCTCATTGTTTCAATGACGTTGGCGCAGGCGTCTTCGAAGACCGTTTCCTTGCCAGGGATGACGAAATAGTTCATGCCGATCGTGACCACGGGGAGACTCCTAAATGATTGTGCTTAAATGGCGCCCGAGCATAGCGGCCCGATTCTCCAAAATGGCGAGTGTCTTGGGCCGACTGGGGCCTTCAGGCGGGTGCCGGCAACGAATTAGCTCTCGCTCTACCGCGGACTTGGATTATTCCCCACGGGAATCGTGTTTAACGAAGGCCGTCGCGGTTGACCCAGCGGCGGCCTCTCGCTAAAAACTGCACTCCCTAGAGCCCTTGCGGGCCTATAAAACGACATTTCCTGCGGACCCGACCAACGAGCCTATATGCGCTCGAGTGGGGCCGTCGATGCGGAGCAAATCCATGGCGCGCGTGTGTGCACTGACCGGCAAAAAGGTCCAATACGGACACAACGTCTCTCACTCGAAGCGGGCGACGAATCGCCGCTTTGAGCCGAACATTCAGAAGGTGCGACTGCAGTCGGAGTCCCTCGGCCAGCGTATCTCGCTGAGCATCGCGGCTCGCACGCTGCGCACGGTGCAGAAGAAGGGTGGTCTCGACGGCTTCCTTCTGGGCACCGAAGATCGCAAGCTGCAGCCTGGCGCGCTTCGCCTTAAGAACAAGATCCGCAAGAAGCTCTCGGGAAGATAGTCCCGAGACCGCCGGACGGCCTGTCCGTCTAGCCTGGTGGCCTCGCTTTGGGCGGTGCTCGTCACCTAATCGTTTCATACGCTTGCGCTGATTGCAGGCTCAGGATGTTCCCGCTGGCTGGTACCAGATTGGCGAACTCCATGCGCGTTCCTGAATGACCTTCGGGATGCTGTTATCGCGACAGCCCTCGGGCCGGTCCGCCTCGGGAATGATTGATAGGCAAGTCTGCCAACTCCATCGACAGCTCGGGTTCTCGACGGCACGCACGTAGTAGGCCGCGGATCGCGCAGCATCGAATTCGGGGTCGGTCCAGACCGCGCATAAGCTGTCGTGTCCCGCACCACGCGGAGTGCAGGTGTTGAGGTCGACGCTGGGCGTCGCTGCATCCGATTCCTCTCCCTCGGTCATGCGCCCGCCGATGTCGTAAACGCTTTGGTGGAATTGCCCGTCTTCGCCGTGCCAGACCTTGATGACCTGGAGCCGGTCGAGCAAGCCGCCTGGGTGGTTCTCGACACCTGGATCGCGGCTGACCTGCGCCACGAATACTGGAGCGCGTCCGGGCGTCTTCGCGTTAGGAAGGACGGAGCCCATGGCGACGCCATTTTCGTAGCCCGCCGCGACGAGGCCGTCTTGTTCGCAGAGATCCGGATCGAAGTCCCAGCCGCCAAAGAATCGTGGCTTGATGCGGGGGCCGCTCGTTGCGAAGGTTTCCCTGCGCTGCATCGCATCAAAGAGCGAATCCCGCGAGTTTTCGTCGGCCCATACGCCCATTAATCCACCGGGGTTGCGGCCAATCTTGCCTGCGCCGCCGAATGAGGGCTCCGTTGATAGTCGCGCTTCGGCCGTCACGTCGGTTCCCGCACAGCAACCCTGCCACCCGTGCTCCTCGACATCGCCGGGGTTCGCGTTATGTCCGTCGGTGCTGCCGATCATGCCGAATTGAAATGGGTTGACGCCGATTCGCTCCTCTTCACGCAGCCCTTCGACGAGGGCGTACCGCGCGAAGTCGACGCGCGACTGGCAACCGAACCCCCCCATCGCGCCAGAGCCGATGTCTTCTTTGCAATCGTCCGGTGGCGAGGATGCCATGTCGCGAATTTTCTCAAAGCTACAAAGCTCGTCCTCTTCTCCAACAACGTCGAAGAGTCCGTTCTGACATTCCGACTCGCCTTTGACCTGCATGATCTCGACCAGCCGGTCCATTCGGGCACGGACACTCGCCTGGCGCACTTGTTCTTCACGCGACTCGCGCTGCCAAGTGATTTCAAACAAGCGTCCATTCGAAACGTTCGCGTTATGCGGGATGGTCAGGACTTCGCAGCCGCTTCCGCTTTCCGTGCAAAGTTCGTCGAGCTGATCCCATAGATCGACGGCATCTGGCGCTTCGAGGGAAGAAATAGGGAGTTCTGGAACCCGGTCATTCCGGAAGATCACATTGCGATGGACCTTGGACATATTGACGGAGTAGCTGTGCTCCCAGCCATGAAAGGCCGTAAACGAGCAAGCATTCGAATCATCGTTCCATCGTTCGGTTGCGAGCTGCGTGGTCTCCCAAGCGGATCGTAAAGAAGCTCTGCACCGCTCCGCGTTAGGTCCGCAGATGTCTTCAAGCCGATCGAGAGCACCGATCATGGCAGTCATTCGACCCCCCTTCGCCAAGCTCGCTAGGCCAGTTTTCAACTCGGCCTCGCCGCGATAGCTTTGGCACGCCTGGGTTTCGTACGAATCGGACCCCGGTGTCGTGCAGAGCGTGACTTCGCCGATCCACTCGGCATGGTCGGTCACCGCTGCGAAGTCGAGTGGACGATCGAGTTGCGCCTGTCGTGTGCCAACGCTGTTCTCGTCAAAAGGCCCGAGGCCGATCGACTCGCCACGGGCGAATCGGAGCGCGTCATCCGGGGACCCGAGCATGTTGCGCGAACGCGCATCCATCGAATAGCGCGTGTGGACATGGAGATCGCCGAAGAACGCCTGCCGGAGGGGGGTCCTATCTAGGCAGGCCGGTCGCTCCGACAGCGTTACCGCTCGTGTCGCACTTTTATTTGGAGGCTCCCAGGGTGCGGCCGTTGGCCGAATGAGAATTAGGGAGGCGCACGAAAGTGTCGCCAGGAGTGTGAGCGCTAGCGCTACGTGTTTCCGCATGGGCCCTCGCTTTCGGTGCGAGCTTCGCGGATGGAGTGCGAAATGCCAAGCAGGGGTCGGGCTTGGAGTGATCGGGAATAGAAAAAGGGCCTCTCCTATGCCGGAGAGGCCCTTTTTATATTCGACTCGCGCGTGACGTGATGAAGGGCGAGACTTACTTATTGATCCCGTATCGCTTGCGGAAGCGATCGATCTTTCCGTCGGCGTCGAGCTCGCGCATCTTGCCAGTCCAGAAGGGATGAGAGACAGCGGAAATTTCGAGACGCACGACGGGCACTTCTTCGCCTTCGAGTTCTCGGGTTTCCTTGGACGTGATCGTCGATCGGCTCGTCCACTCGTTGCCGGTGGCGGAATCGACGAAGATCACGTTGTGATATTCGGGGTGAATTTCAGGTTTCATGATTGAGTCTCTTACCAGCTCGACTTACGCACGCCGGGGAGCTGACCACGGAGGGCGAGCTCTCGCAAGGCGATGCGGGAGATACCGAACTTGTTGTAGTAGGCCTTCGAGCGTCCTGAGACGGCGCAGCGATTGTTCTTGCGCGTCGAGCAGGAGTTTCGGGGTAGCTTCGAGAAACCGTTCTGCGCTTCCATCTTCTCTTCGATGGTCGCATTGGAATCCTTGAGGATCTTGCGGAGCTCGGCTCGCTTTTCAGCGTGCTTTGCGATCAGCGCGAGGCGCTTGTTGTCTCGATTGATTTGGGACTTCTTCGCCATGGAATAGCGGTGCTCCTGGGAGGGACTGATAAGGGCCGGGAGAGTACGGCCAGCCGCCCGTCGTGGCAAGGCACGCTAGGCCAATCTCCGTGGATTTCGATGAGAATTCCGGATTCCCCCTCGGGGAATCTGGCTCGCCTGAGGGTGCCGGAGGGCTCAGCCACGCAACCGTGGCCTGCCAGGCCGGCTAGCTTGATCCAAGAGACCGCGATATCCCCGGCCCGCAAGTCGGGGTAGGCCCATCGTGGCCGTAATCCGGATCAGTTTCTCGCGGTCGCCGTGTGGAATTCCGAGAGGCGGGACGGTTGCCATGCATGGTTCAACGACGTCCGTCGCAGTTGGGAGGTCGATGTCACGCGGCAGAATCACGAATTCCTCGAGCCACTAAGTCGTCGCGCAGGCCACAGTGTCCCGGTCCTAGTTCTTCATCCTTACTGAGGCGCCGGCGGCGGGCTTGGCAGAGGCGCCCGTAGGTGCCGACGAATTCGAGGATACTGCGGGCTCGGCCGCTTTCTTATTTCGGAGCCTTCCGGAGAACCTGCGCGTCCTGTCGGTCGATCGAAGTGGCGACCAGGGTGCGGGCTGCTGATCGCGAGGGATCAGAATGCGATTCCGGATTCACGCTTTGCGCGGCTTAGAGCGAACTCCCGACGAGCAACGGGGGGGCTAGCTGGACTATCCTCGCGCCTCTTCGGCCGAATTTCCGCGCGCAATACCTTGCGCGAAGGTGGATTCGGCGAGCGAATGAGCCGAAGACCACGCCGAGCCACGCTCCGCCCCTCTCTGGGTTTGCGAGCGCAACGAGAGTTAAGATGAGTAAGTCCCAACCGCCGGGTGAACGACCGGTGCGATCGATTGATCCGAAGAGCCTTTCCAAGCACTTCGAGGCCGTCGACGTAGAACAACGCTGGGACCGCACTTGGCAAGAGAGCGGCGTCTATCACTATGACGCCGACCGTACGCGGAACGAGACTTTCGTGGTGGATACGCCGCCGCCGACCGCGTCGGGATCGCTGCATATCGGTCACGTCTTTTCGTATACCCAGGCCGACGTAGTCGTTCGTTACAAGCGCATGACGGGGATGAACATCTTCTATCCCATGGGCTGGGACGATAATGGTCTGCCGACTGAGCGACGAGTTCAGAACTATTTCCACATCCGTTGCGACCCTAACACGCCCTATCAGGAGGGGATGACCTTCGAACAGGCCTCGTCGAAGGTGCGCAAGAAGCCAGCGACGCTTGTCTCCCGGCCTAACTTCATTGAAGCCTGTTACGACCTTATCAAAGAAGACGAAAGCGAATTTTCCGTCCTCTGGCACCGAATGGGGCTCGCCGTCGACTGGCGTCAGGAGTACCAGACGATCGATGAGCATTGTCGCCGCACGGCGCAGCGATCGTTCCGCGATCTTTTTGACAAGGACCATGTCTACACCTCGGATGCGCCCACCATGTGGGACGTCGACTTTCAATGCGCCGTCGCGCAGGCGGAAGTCGAAGACCGCGAGGTACCCGGCGCGTTTCACAAGATCGAGTTCGCTGTCGAGGGCGAAGATACGAGCTTTGTGATTGCGACAACCCGCCCCGAACTTCTGGCGGGTTGTGTTGGAGTGACTGCTCATCCCGAAGACGAGCGGTTTAAGTCGCTCTTCGGGAAGCGTGCGATTACGCCACTATTTCGTGCTCCGGTCCCGATTTTCCCGAGCGAGATGGCCGACCCGGAAAAGGGCACAGGCATCTTGATGGTCTGCACTTTTGGTGACCAGACGGATGTGCAGTGGTGGCGTGAAGAGAGACTTGCTCTTCGCCAGATCATTGGCCTTCAGGGTCGATTCGTCCCCATCGATTTTGCGGAAGCGCCGTTTGAGAGCCTGGATGTTGCAAAGGCGAATGCGGCCTATGCCGAGATTGAAGGCAAGAACGTCAAGCAAGCGCAAAAGCGCATCGTTGAGATGCTAGGTGAAGCCGAGCACAGCGCGACGGGGAACGGGCCGCCGCTTCAAGAAGAGCCCGAGCAGATCTCTCACGCGGTGAAGTTCTTCGAAAAGGGTGACCGACCGCTAGAGCTACTTCCGACCCGCCAATGGTTCTGCCGCTTGCTCGACAAAAAAGCAGAAATGATCGCAAAGGGCGAACAGATTACGTGGCATCCGCCTTATATGTTTGCGCGCTACCGCGACTGGACCGAAAACCTTTCTCTCGACTGGTGTCTGTCGAGGCAGCGCTACTTCGGCGTGCCTATTCCAGTTTGGTACCCGCTGACCGCAGACGGCGAGCCTGACTACGACAAGCCTCTCGTAGCCAAGGCCGAAGATATGCCCGTCGATCCGACGACGGATGTGCCGGACGGCTACGAAGAAGTGCAGCGTGGCCAGCCAGGCGGCTTTACGGGCGATTCCGACATCTTTGATACCTGGTTTACGAGTTCGATGACGCCGCAGATCAGCTCGCATTGGGGAGAGAATGATGATCGTCATGCGAATCTCTTCCCGGCGGATATGCGCCCGCAGGCTCACGACATCATTCGGACCTGGGCGTTCTACACGATCGCTAAGGCGATGCTGCATGAAGATAAGGTGCCATGGCATAACGCCTTGATCTCGGGGTGGATTCTCGATCCGGATCGAAAGAAGATGTCGAAGAGCAAGGGCAACGTAACGACGCCTCTGCCTCTGATCGAGAAGTACACGGCGGACGCGGCGCGGTACTGGGCGGCGAGTGCGCGGCTGGGTTCCGACACGGCCTTCGATGAGAATATCTTTAAAATCGGAAAGCGTCTCGTGACGAAGCTCTTCAACGCGTCGAAGTTTGTGCTCGCGCAGCAAGGGCAGGTCCAACCGATCACGCAGGAACTTGATCTGGCTTTCGTTGCGAAACTGAAGACGCTGGTCGAGGACTCGACAAAGAACTATGACGCCTATCAATATGCTCATGCGCTTCAGGACACAGAGTCTTTCTTCTGGACGCATTTCACGGATACCTATCTAGAACTTGCGAAGGTACGTGCGCGCGCCTTCGAAGACGGAGCGACAGGCGACGAAGCGGCAGCGAGTGGCTCGGCGGTTGCTTCGCTGCGTCTAGGCTTATCAGTCTTGCTTAGGCTCTTTGCGCCGGTCTTGCCGTACATTACGGAAGAGGTCTGGAGCTGGGCCTATGCTGATGAGTTCGCGCCAGAGGGGGATGCGATCGCGCGCAGCATCCATGCCACCTCCTGGCCGAGCGGGTCAGATTTCGCAGAAATTGCGGCTCCGGCGGATGCTGCGAGTTTTGATACGGCGGTTGCGGCTTTGGCGGCAATCAACAGAGCCAAGGCGGATGCAGAAGTTTCGATGGGGCGTGACGTTGAGCAGCTTCGTTTGGCAGCAAGCGCCGAAACGCTACGGATTCTAGGGGGCATTTCCAAGGATGTTCTCGGCGCGGCTCGCGTTGCCGCTCACGAGTTTGAGACGAAGGACAGTCTCGAAAGGGGTACCTTCGAAGTGGTGGAGATCGTCTTCGCACCCAAGCCCGAGAAGCCCAAGAAGGAATAAGGCTATGCCTGCGGGCGAGTGGGCAGCGATTGGATCGGGCCCGCGCGTTCGGCGTGCGGACCGCGCGCGGGCTCTGCTCCCGTGATTTCAGTGCTAGGCATTCTCCTTGCGCCGATTTCGAATCAGCGCTTCTTGTGCAACGGAAGCAAGCTGCACGCCGTCCGCTGTGTAGAGCGACCCGAAGATCAGGCCGCGTGCGTTATGCGCAATTGGGCTCACCGAGGAATAGAGCAGCCAGTCGTCGAAGCGGATCGGGTGGTGCAGCCAAACCGAATGATCCAGGCTGGCTCCCATGAAGTCCCTGCCAGGCATTCCCTGGGCACCTTTTATCGCCGTTCCTAGGAGCGTGCGGTCGGACGCGTAGACGAGGGCCGCCGTATGGAGGTCGGGGTCATCCGGCAGCTTTCCTCGGGTTCTGATCCAGACCGATCGAACCGGGTCTCGTGGGCTGTCATCTTCGAACTCCGTCTCATCGAGTACGCGCACCTCGATCGGGTTGTCGAATTCCTGTGGCTCGGGGAGGCCAAGGCTTCGATGTCGCAGAGTCAGCCATTCGGGTTTGCCCTCTGGAGACTCGACTTCTGGCATGGCGCGCTGGTGGCTCATGCCGTCTTCAGGACGACAGAAGCTCGCCGCCATGTTGAAGATCGCCTCGCCTGCCTGATGGGCGACAACACGGCGCGTCGTGAAGGAGCGCCCGTCGCGAATCCGATCGACGACGAAGCGGATCGGGACGCCGTAGTGGCCCGGCCGTAGGAAATAGGCGTGGAGGGAATGCAGCAGGCTCGAAGCGGGTACCTCGCCGCGCTCATCGGCGTTCACTGTGGCCATCGCGGCCATGACGGATTGAGCGGCCACGAGCCCCCCGAAAAGTCGGCCTTCGCCACTGCCTGGATCTGCGAGAAAGAGGTCCCGGTCCAAGGCTTCAATTTCTAGTCGCTTGCAGAGGTCATCGATCGGGGTGAGGGCGTCTGGCGTCTCTGTGGAGCTCATCGTTTTGGAATCCTTCGAGCCCGGGCGCCAGCGGAGCGGTCGGGAGCCGCACACTAGCAGAGAGGTTGAGGGGCATTTGGTGGCTGAACGGAGAGACGCCAGACTTCGTGCGTGACCACTGGAGAAGTGGTTATTAGTAATAATTAGTAAAAATATAAATAAGGCACTAGGTAATAAATATATATTTACTATAAATAGATAAAGTAGAATTTTTGGTAGAACATTTGGAGATTCAAAAATGCGCGAGCCTTCACGGGTAGGAGAGAAGAAGCGACGTACCCGTGACCGCATTCTTGCGAATGCAATCGCATTGTTTCGTCATCACGGCATTCGAAAAACTCGGCTAGCCGAGATCGCCTTTGCGAGCGATCTCGCGCCTGCGACGGTCTTCACCCATTTCCAGACGAAGAGTGATTTGGCGGAGGCTTGGGTCCGGGGAGAAGTCGAATCGGTCCTGGCCGAGGCGATTCGAGATGCTGTCGAACGAGAACGAAGCTTTCGCTCTGCGGTTCGAGCGGCCTGTCGCTTGCTCGCCGAATCAGCGGGGCCCGAGGCGGCCCTTCGACTCGAAGCTTGGCGATTCGTCGGCCGGGCAGCGGCCTTGGACCAGGTGGGAAAGGTGGCACGGGCCGGGTTGATCGCCGGAGTGAAGAGCGAGCAGGTCCGCGATCACCTGCGCGCGGATCTTTCCGCGGCAGAACTCGCCGCGATGCTGTCCGATGCGATTGAGGGCGGCATGGTGGGATCGCTAGAAGCAGTCGAGGCCGCGGATACTGCCGACTTCGAAGAGGATACTCGGCGCATTGGAAAGGCGATTCAGACGCAGGTCGATCTCATGCTCGACGGCGCTCGGAAAAGAAACGAACGAGTCAGGCCCCCGGTGCGGAATACGTGAACGTTTCAGCGGCCAGGACTTCGCCTTCATCCGTGACGATCTCCACGGTCCAATCTCCGACCCAGTCCTCGATGAGACCCTTGCTCGACCATACGCGCCATCGCGGGCCTTCGACGTCGAATACCACCTCGGCAACGGTCTCTCCATCAAATATCCAGCGATGGGTGACTTGATGGCCGGCGAGATCCCGAAGATCCGAAAAGAAAATAATCTTGCGGACGTCGGTGGAGACAAAGGTGATCTGATCAATCGGTTCGCGATCTTCGACGGCGGAGGTGAATTGCGCGACGGCGCTCGGGAGCGCCGCGGGTGTGGCGATTTCCTCTTGGGCATGAACCAAATGTGCCCCCGGGACGCTGAGAAATAGGATCGCGGCGAAAAGGCGGATTCCGGGCTGGAATCGCCGAAACAGGCGAGTTGGATGGATCTCGGGTTCCGGCGTCACTGGTGCTCCTGCTCATGGGTGCTCTTGTGCGTTGTCGGGGTCACACGACACATCATTTGACAATTTATACGACGGGCATGTTTCTTTATCAAAGAGTAAGTCGTCGCGGCTTTGCTCCCTATGAGATCCGTCCGAACGGGGCGCAGAGTAGCGGGTTTGGCGCTTCGCGAAGCGGGGGACATGGGCTGCTAGGTTGGGGCGATGGAACTGCTTCTCATCCGACACGCGGAACCTGTCGAGGAACACACCCCCGACGGTTCTCCTGCCGATCCTGCTTTGACAGAGCGTGGACGAGCGCAATCCGAGGCGCTTGCGAGGTGGTTGGCGCGCGAAGGACTCGACGTTCTGGTTTCGAGTCCGGCGCGGCGCGCGCAAGAGACCGCCGCGGCGGTCGCGCTCCTTCTTGGGAAGGGCATTGAGATCGAAAGTCGAGTTCGAGACGCGAATGCAGAGGCTGACTCCTATGTACCGCTGGAGGCGGATCGCAAAGGCGACCGGGCGGGCTATCACGCGCGGCTGGCGTCCTATCGAGAATCTCCCCGCCTTACGTCAATTGCCGAGCGAGTGAACGAAGCTTTAGACGACTGGACCACACGCCTGCGCGGCGGGCGACTCGCGGTGTTTTGCCATGGGTCGGTGATCAATGTCTTCGCGGCGCGCGTGTTAGGTCTGGGCAACGCGGCCTTTCTCGAAGCGGACTACGCCAGTGCTCATCGTTTCCTGATTTCACGCAAAGGCATCCGGAGCGTGAAAAGCCTGAACGAAACCGCATATCTGTTGTCGGACTAGCTCCGCACAGATTTGCTACCGCGGCCTTCGAGTCCGCCGGTCATCGCCAGCGAGCATTCTTGCGGCATCGGCATCGGCATCGGGCTCCGTTTCCTTAGGCGCGTTCGGTTGCGGCCGGTAGGGCTCTTCTATGCCTATCTTGATCGCAGCTCGTCGCGCGAGCGGCGTCGACGCATAGAGACCATTGAGCACGCCGGTGTACACGAGTTCGAGTTCGTTGCGTGTACGCTTTGAGAGGTCTTGGAGGGTCTCATTCTCTTTCGCGAGCGCGATCCGGAGACGGGTGACCTTCAACGAGTATTCCGCATCTTTTTCTAGGGGACGAAAGCTGTGTGCGAAGGAGCGAGTTCGGCCGCGATATCGGCTGGCCGCTTCGGGGAGCGTTAAAACCGTGAGTCGGAAAACGAGTTCGTCATACAGGACGAACGTGATACTGACGTCGAGCCGCCCGAAGCCGCTCGTCGCACGCCCCTCAACTCGGACCGCAGGCAAATCACCGATGCGGATCTTTCGCCGCTCATCGGCACGAAATTTCATGCCCTCGAATTCGTCGTCGAGGAAGGTGTCCACGACCTCTTCGAGAGACTCCCCTCCGAGCGGCAAAGCAGCTAGTTCTGCCTGAGCATCGCGCCGCGGCGATACGGCGCGAACCGCTTGTTGAGAATTCATAGTTTCCCAGCCCTGCGGAAAACGAATTGAGAATTGAAGCTCCGGATGTACGAAACGGTTTTCTTCGTCGAAGAGTCCGCCAGCTGGATCGTCGCCGATAATGAGACCATCAATTTTTTCGTAGTAGTCAGCCGGGCGATTTCCGGCAACGCCTTCGGCTCTGGTCCATTTGAGGGAGATCGCGCGATTGATGGCGATGGCTGAGCGCTCGGGGCTTGTGGGATGCGTTGCAAAGAATGAGGGAAGCCGTGCCCAGCCGATTTCATAGCGCTCGGCCGCGTCCAATTTGCGAAGGAAGTTTGCGATTCCGCGAGGGTCGTAGCCTGCCTTCGCGGCGAGGAGCTGTCCGCCTCGATCGGCATCGCGCTCTTGGTCTCGACCGTAGGCCGCAATTTTAGCTGCGCGGAGAAACCCGATCGCGAAGGGGTTCATGCGCCGAGTGTATTCGATTCGTGCTGAGGCATGCCGTTCTGCCGCGTGGGTAATTTCGTGGCCAAGTACACCGGCCAGTTCGTCTTCGCTCGTGGCTAGGGAGAGGAGTCCGCGGGACACGTAAATCTGTCCGCCGGGTAAGGCGAAGGCGTTTGGAACGTCCTGGTCGACGATCTGGAATTGATAGTCGAATGGGCGCGGAGGTACGTGACGAAGCAGTCTTAGGGCTACGCTTCGCACGTATCGATTGAGGGCTTCGTCTTTAACGATCCCGAGTTCGGCTTCGATCAGCGGCCGCTGGTCCTCGCCGACCCGCGCGTCGTCGTACGCGGTGTCGAGAACGACTCGTCTCTGCTTTTCGTCCTCTTGTTCTTTCTCTTCTTCGCCCTCGCTCGGGGCGTTCTCCTCCGTGACCGCTCCGCCAGGTTCTTCGCTCTTTGTCGCATCCGATTCGTGGCCTGGCTTAGCCTCGGCGTTTTCGGCGATATCTTCGGGCGACGTGGTCTCCGTCCCTGGCGGCGCGGGAGCCGTTTCTGCCTGTGCGGGGGCGGCCGTGGGGATAGCGGGGGCCGTGGCGGTCTCTGGCTGAGGCTCTGCGGGTCGCAGGGCACAAGCGCCAGCGAGTAGAACGATTGCGATGAGAGGCGAAAATGTACGGATCAAGGTGTCGCTCTCCGTCGAGCAGGGACCCGGGGCATCGATTCCGTTCCGAACGATCGTTGGGCGGAACGAAGGACGAGTCTATCATCCAGCCTGCACTTCGGCCGCGACCGGCTGCTCGGCGACGCACCCAAGAATGCAGCCCCCGGGACGGCAAGCATTGGCTGCAGAATTGATCGGCATCGTTTTCAAGACAAGATGCAACTATATGAAGGTTTGAAAGGGGCGGGTGATGGCAGAGTGGACGCTCGAAAAGAGCGGACGGTTCCCTGGAGTAAAAGGGCCCGTGGTCGCCTGCGTGATGGATGGTGTTGGATATGGCCGTCGGGATGAGTCCGATGCCGTATGGCTCGCACGCACGCCGACCCTCGATTGGCTTGCGGAGGCCAGCCCATCCACTGAACTTGTTGCGCACGGCAAGGCCGTTGGAATGCCTTCCGATGGCGACATGGGAAATAGCGAAGTCGGGCATAACGCAATCGGCGCCGGACGTGTCTTTGATCAGGGCGCAAAGCTGGTGGCGAAGGCGATCTCTGATGGGACGCTTTTCGATGGCGAACAGGCTGGGGTGTGGCAGGGCGTAACGGAGCGCGTTAGAGAGCGCGGGTCGACGCTGCATTTTCTGGGTCTGCTTTCGGACGGGAATGTTCATAGTCATATTGACCATATTTTTGCGTTGTTGCGAAG
>Ga0315315_10002126_pt1 | contig 18160 bp, 21 predicted proteins | sample M140m3416metaG_FD_203699 | JGI IMG/M metagenome (GOLD analysis project Ga0315315, IMG submission 203699) | Ammonia-oxidizing marine archaeal communities from Monterey Bay, California, United States - M1 40m 3416 | ecosystem: Environmental > Aquatic > Marine > Intertidal zone | place: USA... | reverse complement strand
GTTATGAATGACCAGAGGCAAGTCGTATTTTCTCAGAGATTAAAGATTTTAAAGGAGAATAATATTAACGAAATTTTAAAAGATTTTTTTGATGAAATACTTATTAACTTAAATTCAATACGGGCAAGTTTTCAAAAATCTGGTGATGAAAAAGCCTATCTTGCAGAAACAAAGAATATAACTGGAAATGTTGTAAGTGATAACGAAATACTAGAATTTGGAAAGCTACAAGAAATCGAGTTTAACAAAAAAATACAAAGCTTGTACTTGGAAAAGAAAAATTCAAGAATTAAAATTTTAGGTGAAAATGAAAATAATAATCTTGAAAAAAAAATATTTTTACAAATTATTGATTTTTCTTGGAGATCACATCTACAATACTTGGAGCAGCTAAGACAAGTTATTGGTTTAAGACAATATGGTCAAAAAGACCCTTTATCTGAGTTTAAAAAAGAAGCGTTTGTTTTATTTGAGGGTTTGTTGTTAAAGATTAAAAATGATTTAATTAAATTTCTTTTAAATCTAAATATCGTTGTTTCAAATGAAGAAAAAAGTGAAAATAGTCAAGAAAAACTAAAAGAAGATAAATCAGAAAAAAAAGTTGGTCGAAATGAAAAGTGTCCTTGCGGCTCTGGAAAAAAATTTAAACATTGTCACGGAAATATTTGAACTTAGATTTTTTTAAATGCATCTAAAGCTTTTGCTCTTGCTTCCTCATGCTTCACGATTGGATAAGGGTAGTCTCGTCCTAATTTAAATTTTTCATTATTAAATTCCCAAGGTTTATGAATAAATTTTTTTGGTAAATTTTTTAATTCAGGCACCCATTTTTTTACGTACTCACCTTCTTTATCAAATTTCTCTCCCTGTAAAATTGGATTAAATATTCTAAAATAAGGGGCAGCGTCTGCACCGCATCCTGCTACCCACTGCCACCCAGCAACATTGCTAGCTGGAGTATAATCTAACAAACAGTTTTTGAAATATTTTTCACCTTCTTTCCAATCAAGTAATAAATGTTTAACTAAAAATGAACCAACTATCATTCTCACTCTATTATGCATCCATCCGGTAGAGTAAAGTTCTCTCATCCCAGCATCAACTATCGGATAACCAGTTAAACCTTTTTTCCAAGCTTTTAAAAATTTAGAATTTTTTTCCCATGGGAATTTATCAAATTTTTTTGAATAATTATTTTTCAACATATGTGGAAAGTGGTTTATTAAAGAATGATTAAATTCTCGCCAACCAATCTCAGCTAAAAACTTTGATGTTCCAATATTCTTTGATTTTTCTTTTATACATTCCTTCCACACTGTTTCGACATGAATCTGACCAAATTTAATAAATGGAGATAATTTAGACGTCCCAACTATATTAGGAAAATTTCGTCCTTCAGAATAATTGGAAATTCTCTCTTTAATAAATTTTTGAAGTTCTTTTAAAGCACTTTGTTCGTCTGGAAACCAAATCTTTTCAAAATTTTTAAACCAATTTTTTTTCGGCAATATTTTTTCTGGTTCAATACAATTTTTGAAATAACTTATTTTCTTTTTACATTTTTTTATTATTTTCTCTTTTGATGGTATTTTCTCTATATAATATTTTTCTGCAGTTCTCCAATATGGTGTGAATACCTTAAATGGGGTGCCATCATTTTTTTTAATTTCATTAATTTCATTAAGGGCATTTCCTTTAAACCTTTTAAAATTAATACTATTATTTTTTAGATTAGATGATAAGTATGCGTCAAATTTTAAATAGTCTGGTTCATAAACTTTATTCCAATAAATTGTGAAGTCTTTTTTTTTTATCACCTTATCAAAGAAAATTTTAAAAGAATTAGTCTCAACTACTTCGAGGGTAATATTTAAATTATTTAATTCTTTTCGAAAATTTGAAAGAGATCTGCTTAGCCACCATTTTTGAGCTTCTTGGTTTTTGAATATTTCTTTTTTATATAAATAAAATACTACAACGTGTTGATGATTTTTCGTGGCTTCTATGAGCCCATCATTTTTATTTAGCCTAAAATCATCTCTTAACCAAAAGAGCCCAATTTTTTTATCCATAAGTTAAAATTAACAGATTAAGTTTTAAATTTCGATGTGTAAAACTTGTTGGTGGTGGCCTTGGTAAGAATCGCACTTACGACACATACCTTTTCAGGGTACTGCTCTACTACTGAGCTACAAGGCCTAAAATCTAAAAGTTATTCTACCTTTAGTTAAATCATATGGCGTCATTTCAACCATTACATTATCACCAGCAAGAACTCTAATTCTATTCTTTCTTAATTTTCCTGCCGTATGAGCTAAAATTTCATGGTTATTTTCAAGTTTAACTCTGAACATCGCGTTAGGCAAAAGTTCTGTGACTTTTCCTTTAAATTCTAAAGTTTCTTGTTTAGCCAATTAATTTCCTTTTTTTAATCTCATTTTTACTGAATTGGCATGTCCATCTAAATCTTCATGCTCTGCTAAATTTATAACCGATGATCCTAATCTTTCAATACCTGTTTTTGTTATTTTTATAATAGAGTGTCGCTTTAAAAAATCGTTAACAGATAAACCTGATGAAAATCTTGCTGAACCTGACGTGGGCAGTACGTGATTGGGGCCGGCAATATAATCTCCAATAGCCTCTGGAGAAAATTTACCAATAAAAATTGATCCAGCATTTTTTACACCTTTAATTATTTCTTTGTTCATATTTGTGCATAATTCCAAATGCTCAGGCGCTATAGTGTTAATAGCTTCTAAAATTTTTTTTTTGTTATTTGCAAAAATAGCTAAACCAAATTTTTTTAAACTTTGAGAAGCAATATTTTTTTTTGGCAATTTCTTGAGTTGTTGTTTTAAAGATATATTTACTAATCGAATTAAATTATTGTTATTAGTAATTAAGATCGATTGAGCATTAATATCATGTTCTGCCTGGGCTATTAAGTCTGCAGCAACTAAGTTTGGATCAGCAAATTTATCTGCAACAATACTTACCTCTGAGGGTCCGGCGACCATATCAATGCCAACATCTCCAAAAACCTCTTTTTTTGCACAAGCCACAAAAGCGTTACCCGGTCCAACTATCTTATCTACTTTTTCAAATTTCTTTGTTCCGTAGGCTAACGCAGCAATAGTCTGGGCTCCGCCAGTTTTGTAAATTTTTTTAACACCACATTTTTTTGCAGCATAGACTACTGCTGGGTTAATCGCAGAGTTCAAAGATGGAGTAGCTAAGTATATATTTTTTACTCCAGCCACTATTGCCGGTATACAATTCATTAAAACAGTACTTGGATAACTTGCTGTCCCGCCAGGCACGTAAACTCCTACTTTTTCTAGTGGAGAATATTTATAAGATAATACATTTTTATATTTGTCTTTAAATGTAAAAGATTTAAATGTTTGTTTCGAATGAAAATTTCTGATTCTTTTAAATGCTAAATCGATTGATTTTTTTGTTTTTAGATCAGTCTTTTTTGAAATTTTATTAATTTCTTTTTTTGAAAACAGAAGTTTGTTAGATTTTGTTTTTGCTTTTGAAAATTTTTTTTCATAATTAATAACAGCTTTATCTCCATTTTTTTTTACATTATTTATTATCTGACTAACAACATAAGTTTGATTTTTTTGGATGGACTTTCTTTTGTCTAAAAAAATTTTTAAATTATTTAAAGATGCTTTGTTATTAAATTTTAATATTTTTAGCATTATCAACTATTATGTTTAGGTTTATTTTTTGTATCCCACGCTTCTCCCTGATCATCTAAAGTTACTTCAATAACCTCAGAAATTACTTTAATTATTGAGTCGCCAGCAAAAATTATTCTCATTTCATAGTTATTATCAGGAGTAACACTTGTTTCAATAGCTAGGAAATCTAAAAATTGATCTTTTTTAAGCTGATTGATGTTTATTGATAACACATTCATTACGTTCTCAAATTTTAAAATGGTTCTGATACGCTTATTTTTCCTAAATACACCTTTTTCCACATCTTCCCACATAAAACGGTTCAATTGCATTAGAAAAATTTTATTTTTTTTTAAATTCGCAATATCAGCAACGCTTAAAATAGAGTCTTGAAGGTGTGCAGAAACAACTCTTAAATCTTCTTCTGTTCTTGCAATTAGTTTTAAATTTTTTGGCTTCACTTCAAACTCTTTTAACCTCAGCTTTACAATTTTTCAGTTTATTTTCTAAATATTCGTAACCTCTATCAAGGTGATAAATTCTATTAATTATTGTTCTATTATCAGCAATCAGCCCGGCTAGCACTAAGCTTACCGAAGCTCTGAGGTCGGTTGCCATCACTTCAGCGCCAGTTAATTTTGTTGGTCCTTTTATTATTGCAGTTTTACCTTTTATTTTTATGTTCGCGCCCATTCTCTTTAATTCAGGTACATGCATAAATCTATTTTCAAAAATATCTTCTTTTATTTTAGAAACACCGTTAGCCTGCGTAAGCAGAACCATTAGCTGTGCCTGTAAATCTGTTGGGAAACCTGGATATGGTTTTGTTGTTACATTTATTTTTTTTAATTTTTTGGCTTTTTTAATAAGAATTGATTTTTTCTTTTTTTTTATTGTAATGCCTATTTTTCTAAGAACATTTATTTCATTCTTAATAATATTTGGTTCGATTTTATCGATTGTTAAATTTTTCTTAGCTAGCAACGCACTCGCTATCATATAAGTGCCTAGTTCTATTCTGTCAAAAATTACATTATGTATTATTTTTGAACTTTTAGTTTGACTTTCTGAGATTGAAATTGTCCTTCCTTTTAGAGAAATATTTCCTCCTAATTTTTTTAAAAATTTTATAAGATCTTTAATTTCAGGTTCAATTGCACAATTTTTTAAAATAGTTTTGCCTTTAGCTTTAAAAGCTGCAAGTAAAGCATTTTCCGTAGCTCCTACGGATATAGAAGGAAATTTTATTTTCGCTCCTTTTAAGCCGTTTCTAGCATGTGCATATATATACCCATCTTTGATTTTAATCTTAGCTCCCAATTTTTTTAGAGCAAATAAATGTAGGTCTACAGGTCTAGTTCCGATAGCACACCCACCAGGTAAAGAAACTTTGGCTTTTTTATATTTAGTTAACAAAGAACCCAAAACTAAAACTCCGGCTCTCATTGTTTTTACAAGTTTATAAGGAGCTAAGGTATTAATATTTTTTTCTATATTTTTAATTTCAATAGTTTTTTTTTTATTTATTATTCTTGTTTTTAATCCAATAAAATTTAACAATTCAACCATTGTAAATATATCTTTTACCATGGGTATATTTTTAATTATTGCATGATTAGAGAGAATAGAAGCTGCTAAAATTGGTAAGGTAGCATTTTTAGATCCTGAAATAGAAATTTTTCCCTTTAAATCACTCCTGCCTTTAATTAAAAGCTTTTCCATCAAAGATATTATACTTTAGGAAGTGTCACGCCTTTTTGTTTCATATATTTACCTTTTCTGTTTGCATAAGTTACACTAGGTCTCTCATTGCCTTTCAAAAAAATAAATTGAGCTACACCTTCATTCGCATAAATTTTAGCCGGTAGTGGAGTAGTGTTTGAAAATTCTAAAGTTACGTGCCCTTCCCATCCGGGCTCTAAAGGTGTTACGTTTACTATAATTCCACATCTTGCATAAGTAGATTTTCCAAGACAAATAACCAGAATATCATCTGGAATTTTAAAATATTCCATCGTTCTAGCTAGCGCGAAGGAATTTGGGGGAATAATACATTCTTTTCCAATCTTAGTAACAAAGCTCTCTTTTTTAAAAACTTTAGGATCTACAATGCCAGAGTTAACGTTTGTAAAAATTTTAAACTCATTAGATACTCTTGCATCATATCCATAAGAAGACAAACCAAAGGAAATTTTTCCTTTTCTTACCTGTTTGTCCAAAAAAGGCCTGATCATTCCATTTTGTTTTACTGCTTTCTTTATCCATTTATCTGAAAGAACTGTCATTTTTTCTTTTTTTTTTTTTTGATTTTTTTCTTTTTTTGAGGTTTTTTTTTAAAGCTACCTCACGGCTTTTAACAAAAGAATCTTTTTTTTCAAAAGATTTCATCTATGAAGAATTAATTTTTATCTGGGTTTGTTAAGTCCTCTAATGTTATAGGTTTATCAATGTCATGCATTAATTTTGCCTCGGACTCTTTAGAGCTGCTTGATGAACGCTTAGCTCTTCTCTGCTCAATCCTTGCTTTTCTCTTAGCTTCTTTTTTCATAGCTTTGTCGCCTCGAGTAGATTTGTAATCGTAATGAATTCCCATTTTGAGCGTCCTTTCATTAATTTTTAAATTTACTTCTTGAAGCCCTATTTTGCAAGCCTCTTGATTGAACGAATTGTATAATTATAAATAATATCGACAAAATTACGGCAACTATTACATCTTGGAGTGGAGTGGCATTTGGAAATCCGCAATATCACCAAAACAAACCATACCAGCCAATTAATTTTTTTAATCATCTATTTTACAACCTTGCTCATTACAGTTTTTACCTGAATTAACATTATTAAAAAAATTTAAAGCTCTTAAAGCTGTCATCATATGATTTTTATAAATGTTAAGGTACCCATTCAAACTTACGGATAATTTTTTTGCCTCTTCCATCATTCCTAATCTTACTAAATTAACAAGCATGATAGCATTGCCATTAGGTATTGTGTTATCACCAATATCAATTGGCTTGAAAAAAACATCATTATTATTTTTAGGATTTTTTTGAAAAATGTGTTTTTCTTCTAAAAAAAACTTTGCTATTGCTTCCTGAGTAATTTTTCTAGCTAAATTCTTGTATTTAAAGCTCATTGTTATGTCCGATAAGTCGTTAATCGCATTGATTAAAAAAGCATAATCTTCAATAAAAACAAGATCTTTTGAGTAGCTATGATGAATTTTATTATCAATATACTTTTTTTTAATTTTTAAGAAAAATTCTTCAGCTAATTTTAGGTTTCCCATATTTGGCAAAATTTCATTTGCGGCGATCAACGCGCTAATCATTAAACAATTTAAATCTAATTGAGTTTTATCATCAAAAAAAGGTTTATTTCTTTTTGATCTAATTTGTAAAAGTCTTTTTATAATTTCTTGGGTTGGTTTCTGTTTTTCGACTAAAATGATTTTATTTTCCCAATTCCCCTCAGGTGCTATTTCAAAATATTTTTCTATATTTTCTATATCTTTTATTTCATTGTAAGAATAAACGTAATACTTGCCCTCTTCTCCATCACTATCTGCGTCAAAAGCAGAACCCAGAAAACCCTCTTTATTAAGAAAATTTTTTTTTAAAAACTCAATTGTTTGTTCAAGTTTATCTTTATAATAACTATCTGAATTTATTTTACAGTATTTACTAAGTAGCAGTATAAACTGAGTATTATCATAAAGCATCTTTTCAAAATGAGGTATTATCCAATCTTCATCTACTGTGTAGCGTGCAATTCCTCCTTCAACATGATCATATATTCCCTTTGAGCAAAGTTGCTTAATGACTAATTCTACTGGTTTCAGATACTTTTCATTATTAGAAACATTATAAAAATAAAGAAGAGTTTCATATAAATTAAATGTTGGGAATTTTGGTGCACCTTTATAACCACCATTTATTGGATCTAAATTATTCAATGAAATTTCTAAAATAGGTTCAAGATCTTGACTTAAAACAGAATTTTTTTTTAGATCTAAATTTTTAACTATTAAATCTTTTTGATTAATTATTTTTTCTCTTTGATCTTTGTAGGCGTCAGAAACTTTTTGAAGAACTTCTTTGAATGACGGCAGTCCATGTTTTGATTCTTTGGGAAAATAAGTGCCTCCCATAAAGGGAACTCCGTTTTCATCCAAAAACATTGTCAATGGCCACCCTCCTCCAGTTTGATTAAATAATTGGAAAGAACTCTGAAAAATAAAATCCAAATCAGGTCTTTCCTCTCTATCGACTTTTATATTTATAAATAATTTATTCATTAAGTTTGCTGTTTCATTATCCTCAAAACTTTCATGAGCCATAACATGACACCAGTGACAACTTGCATATCCGATGCTAAGCAAAATAGGTTTTTTGTTTTGTTTTGAAAATTCTAAAATTTCTTTGGTCCAAATTTGCCAATTAACGGGATTATCTTTGTGTTGCTTTAAATATGGACTCAAATCATTAGTTAAAACATTTTCATTAATTTTTATCATCAAAAAACTTTTTTTTAATTATTAAAGAAACAATCATAAGACAAGCAAACATTAGTATTGGCAAATAAATAGCTGGAGATAATATAAAGTCAAGTACGTTGAATTTTTCTGATTGTGCGACGTATGAGTTAAGTCCAGATCCGATTGTGTTGAAAATAAAAAACCCAGGTATAAATCCAAAAAAACTTGAAAAAAAATAGTTTAATTTTTTCATTCCAAATAAAATTGGAATTAAATTCTGTAATCCAAATGGAACTCCTAAACCTCCGATAAACCTATAGATAAAGAAATAATAAAATTCATTTCTTTTAAATAAGAGAATATATTTATCGAATTTTTGTTCTAGAATTTTTTTAACTAATTCTCTAAAAAAAAAATTTCCTATAGAATATAAAGTTAAAGCTCCAATTGAAATAGAAACTACAGAGACCAAAGTTCCAATCCATTGGCCAAATAATATTCCAGAAATTATTAGCAAAGGTGAGCCAAACCCAAGTAGAGACACCCATAATACTGCAAAGATAAAAAAATAAATTATATTGGTAATTATGTTTTTGCTTACATAATTGCTTAAATCTTTTTGAAGTTCTTTGTAATAAGAAAAATCATTTAATTTGCTCATTTCGATCCCTGTAAAAATAAAATATAAGAATGCAAAAAGTATAATTAAGTAAGAAATGCCTAAAAATATTTTCAAATTTTTGCTCATAATTTACCTGTACAATAGACAACAATTAAAATATATACCTTTAAATATTTATGAAAAGAACATATCAGCCTAGCAATTTAGTTAGAAAAAGAAGACACGGTTTTAGAGCAAGAATGGCAACTAAAACAGGCAGACAACTTATCGCTCGAAGACGAGCAAAAGGAAGAAAAACTCTTTCTACTTAAAAATCAATGGTTAAGCTTGAAAGTTTAAAAAAAAGCAACCAATTCAGAAAAGCTCTTAAGGAAAAAAAAATACATACAGACTACTTTTCTATATTTGCAGCAAAGAATTTTTTTAAACCCAAACATAAAGCTAATTTACTAATTAGTTTTGTAATGAAAAAAAAAATCGGAAATGCTGTTAAAAGAAACAAAATTAGAAGAAAATTAAAAGCAATTGTTCAAAAATTATTAAAAAAAAGGGGTGCAATTAATAAGGATTACACTTATATAGTTTTCGGTAAGTCTAATGCTTATGCTCAAAAACATGATGTGCTTTTGCCATTAATAGAGAAAAGTTTTAGTAAATTGAAAAAATAAAATGACCAAAATTCTAATCTTAATTTTAAAATTTTATAAGTATTTTATTTCTCCTTTATTAGGAAATAGATGTAGGTTCTTACCCACCTGTTCTGAATATTTTATTGAAGCTCTAAAGACTCAAGGTTTTAAAAAAGGATTTTTATTAGGTTCGAAAAGAATTTTAAAATGCCATCCTTTCAAAATACTTGGTGGTAGTCATGGAATAGATTTTGTTCCAAAAGTAAATCAAAAGGATTGTAAAAATGGATAACAGAAATGTTTTTGTAGCGATTGCTCTCTCAATGTCTGTTTTGCTTTTCTGGGGAGCCTTTTTTGAAACTCCAAAAAAACCTATTGACTCAAGAGATAATAAAAAAGTTGAACAAAAATCTGAAACAGGGTCGATAGCTCCAACAATAAATCAACCAACAATAGTTAAAAACATTTCTAGAGAGGACTCAATTAAAAAAGATAAAAGAATCAAAATTGAAAATAATAGTATTATAGGTTCAATAAATTTAAAGGGTGCTCAGATTGACGATATTTCTTTTAAAAATCATAAACAAAAAGTCGAGGGAGATAAAAATATTATTTTTTTAAATCCAGCTGATACAGAAAATGGTTTTTATATTGAAACTGGTTGGACTAGTGTTGGAAATAGAATTAAGATACCCACAAAAGATAGCACTTGGTTAGTAAAAGGTAATAATATTTTAAGTGATAATTCTCCAGTAGTATTGCAATGGAACAACGGAGAAGGAATTATCTTTGAAAAAAGAATAGAACTGGACAATAAATATTTATTTAGAATTACCCAGCAAGTCAGAAATAATTCCAATTCTTCAATTGAGTTATATCCATACGCTCAAATGACTAGGAATAAAGTTCCTGATGACATTCAGAATTTTTACATTCAGCATGAAGGGTTTATTGGAGTATTTGATGATGAGTTAAAAGAAGACGATTACGACGATATAAAAGAGAAGAAAATTATTAGAGAGTCTAATGAAGGATGGCTCGGTATTACTGATAAATATTGGATGACCGCTTTTGTTCCTAAAAAAGGAAAAAATTTTAAATCAACCTTTCTTTATGATAATGGATATAAAGCTAATTATATAATTAACGAACCTACTTCAATTAACAAGTCTTCAACGGGTATAAATGAACTGAGATTGTTTGTTTCAGCTAAAGAGGTTGAAACAATTGATAGCTATGCTGCTAACCAAAATATAAATAAATTTGATTTAGTTATAGACTGGGGTTGGTTTTACTTCTTCACTAAGCCTTTATTTTTTGTAATAGATTACCTTTTTAAAATTTCAGGAAATTTCGGGACAGCTATTGTATTGTTAACTTTAGCAATAAGATTGATTTTTTTCCCTCTTGCAAACTTCTCATTTAGATCCATGGCAAAAATGAAAGCAGTTCAGCCTGAAATGATGAGGCTTAAAGAGCTTCACAAAGATGACAAGGTAAAATTGCAGCAAGAGATGATGTCTTTATATAGAAAAGAAAAAATAAACCCTGCTTCTGGATGTTTGCCTGTTTTAATTCAAATACCGTTCTTTTTTGCAATATATAAAATGTTATTTATTTCTCTAGAAATGAGACATCAACCTTTTTTTGGTTGGATAAAAGATCTCTCTGCAGCAGATCCAACTACAATTTTTAATTTATTTGGAATAATACCATGGGATCCACCAAGTTTTATGATAATTGGTATTTGGCCGATTTTAATGGGGGCTTCTATGTGGGTTCAGCAAAAATTAAATCCTGCTCCTGCAGATCCTATTCAAGCTAAGATTTTTGCTTTCTTTCCGCTTTTTTTAACAATCATTTTAGCATCATTCCCGTCAGGTCTAGTTGTTTATTGGACAGTAAACAATATTTTAACGATTGCTCAGCAATATGTAATCGTCAAACAAACTACTGTAAAAACGAATTAAATGTCTCAAAACATTTCTCTTGAAGAAATAAAAAAATTTTGGCCGAAAGATGCACCAGATATAAATAATGTTAAGAAGTATGTTTCAAAATATAAAGATGAAAAGATTGTAATTAAATATGGGGGGAACGTTTTAATTGATAGAAATGTATTTAATAATTTTATTTTAGATATAAATATTCTAAATAAATTAGGCTTATCAGTAATAGTTGTTCATGGGGGCGGTCCTAGAATTAAAAGAGAATTAGATCAAAAAAAAATTGAATCAAAGTTTATCGATGGATTAAGGGTAACTGATAAAAATATTATTAATGTTGTTGAAAAAGTTCTTATTGATTTTAATGATGATATTGTACAAAATTTAAAAAAGTTAGGTTCTAATGCTGTATCTTTTCATTCAAAAAAAAATAATATAATTGAAGTAAGTCCTGAAAGAAAAGAGCTGGGTTTCGTTGGAATTCCAAATAAAATTAATTCACAATTAATTGAAGATGCAATGAATCAAAATGAAATTCCTATTGTGGCTCCACTCGGCATTGGAGCAAATCAACAAACTTATAATATAAATGGGGATACAGCAGCTAGTGCTATAGCTAAAAAACTTAAATCTAGAAGGCTATTACTAATGACCAATGTTGTAGGTGTTTATGACGATCAAAAGAAACTAATTTCAGAAATCAAACCTTTAGACTTAGAAAACCTGATTAAGTGGAAAGTTGTTCAAGGAGGTATGATTCCTAAAATACAAAATTGTGTTGATGCTGTCGAGAATGGAGTAAGAGGAGTTGTCATACTTGATGGAAGAAAATCACATTCAATATTACATGAAATTTTTTCTGATCAAGGTTCTGGAACATTAATAAGAGAATGAAAAACTTGGCAAAAATAAAATTTTGGTTATTTGATCTGGATAACACTCTTTATGATGGAGCAACAAAAGTTTTTGACCAGGTAGACAAAAAAATGTCAAAATTTATATCTGAAAAATTATATGTGAGTTTGGAAGAAGCTAGGAAAATTCAAAAAAACTATTTTCAAGAATATAACACCACATTAAATGGAATGATCAAACACCATAAAATAGATGCTGATGAATTTTTAGAATTTGTCCATGATGTTGATCTAAGCTTTTTGAATAAAAATGAACTTTTAGAGGAAGAAATAAAAAAACTAAACGGAAAAAAAATAATTTTCACTAATGGATCAAGAGCTCACGCTTTAAATGTAACAAAAAGAATTGGAATTGATAGGCTTTTCGATGGAATTTTTGATATTCGAGATTGTGAGTTTATTCCAAAACCTTCTAAAGAACCTTATAAAAAATTAGTAGAAAATTACAAAATTGAGCCACAATACTGTATATTCTTTGAAGATATAGCAAGAAATTTAAAGCCGGCTTTTGAATTAGGTATGAAAACTGTTTGGATAAAAAATGATGAACCTTGGGCAGCTAAATATTCGGATGAAAGCTTTATTAATTATAAAATAGACAACTTGGCAAAATTTTTGAAGGATATAAATGAACTTAGATAAATTAGAAAAAACAATTAATGAAAGTTTTGAAATTAAGGAAAAAGTAGGTCCAAAATCAGATAAAAAGCTTATTAAAGCTATTGATGAAACAATTAATTTAGTAGACGCAGGTAAAATTAGAGTTGCAAATAAAATTGATGGTGCATGGGTCGTTAATCAATGGATTAAAAAAGCAATCCTTTTAAGCTTTAGAATAAATAAGATGGTAATGTCAAAAGGTCCTTATACCACTTGGTACGATAAAGTTCCCGGCAAGACAGTAAAATGGAAAGAAAAAGATTGGAAAAAAGCTGGTTATCGACATGTTCCAAACGGAGTTGTGAGGAGAGGATCTTATATTGCAAAAAACGTCGTACTAATGCCTTCATTTGTAAATTTAGGAGCATATGTTGACGAAGGCACAATGATTGACACTTGGGCTTCCGTAGGATCGTGTGCACAAGTTGGAAAAAATTGTCATATTTCTGGTGGTGCTGGAATAGGCGGTGTGCTCGAACCTCTTCAAGCTGGACCGGTTATTATCGAGGACAATTGTTTCGTTGGCGCTAGATCTGAAATTGCTGAAGGTGTTTTAGTTCAAGAAGGTGCAGTTATTTCAATGGGAGTATACATTGGGGCTTCTACCAAAATTATAGACAGATCGTCTGGTGAGATTACTTTTGGAAAAGTGCCAGCCTATTCTGTCGTGGTACCAGGAAGTTTACCTAATAAATCTAATCCAGATGGACCTTCTTTATATTGTGCTGTAATTGTTAAAAAAGTTGACTCAAAAACAAGAAGTAAAACATCAATTAACGATCTATTAAGAGACTAATATAAAACATGAATGAACTGAAATTAGCAAAAGAGCTTATTAAATTCCCAAGTGTTACGCCAAAAGATTCAGGTGCTATTGGATATGTAGCAAAGCAATTAAAGAAGCTAGGTTTTGAATGTAAGATTTTAGAATTTAGAGATAAAAATAAAATAAGTAAGCCGATTAAAAATATTTATGCGAGATTAGGTAAAAAAAGTCCTAATTTATGTTACGCTGGTCATACAGATGTCGTACCGCCGGGAAATTTAAAAGATTGGACAGTTAACCCTTTTAGGCCAATAGTTAAAAATAATCATTTAATTGGTAGAGGTGCTAATGACATGAAAAGCTCCATAGCTTGTTTTATATCAGCTGTAGATAAATTCTTAAAAAAAAGAAAAAAATTTAATGGTTCTATAAGTTTTTTAATCACTGGTGATGAAGAAGCTTTTGCAATTAATGGAACAAAAAAAGTAGTTGACTATTTAAAAAAGAAAAATGAGAGAATAGATTTTTGTATTGTTGGCGAGCCTACTAATCCAAATAAACTTGGGGAAATGATAAAAATAGGCAGACGTGGCAGTATATCTGGAACTATAATTATTTCTGGGTCACAAGGGCATGTTGCTTACCCTCATCTTTCTAATAATCCTATAAACACATTAGTAAAAATATGTAAAAAACTTAATGAACATAAGCTGGATAAGGGTAATAAAAATTTTCAACCTTCGAATTTAGAAATTACTTCGATAAATGTTGATAATATTGCTACTAACGTTATTCCAGCAAATGCTAGAGCTCAGTTCAACGTAAGATTTAATAATCTTCATACCTCAAGTAGTTTAAAGAAAAAAATTAACTCAGTTGTTAAAAATTTATGTAAAAAAAATAAATGTAAATTTAAAATTGATTTTCATGTCAGTGGTGAGTCTTTTCTTACTAAACCCAATAAAACTATTTATATGGCTAGAAATATAATCAAAAAAGTTACTAAAGTAACCCCTGTGTTTTCTACAACTGGTGGTACCTCCGATGCAAGATTTATAAAAAAAATTTCACCTTGCCTCGAATTTGGTTTGGTAAATAAAACAATGCACAAAATAGATGAGTGTGTTTCACTTAAAGATTTGAGAAATTTAACAAAAATATATCAATATATCCTCGAGGATTATTTTAAGTGAGGCCTTATAAAGTAAGAAAATCCAAAATTGATAAATTAGGTTTATACGCTGCTAAAGATATTAAAAAAGGTACAAGAGTAATTGAGTATAAAGGTAAAATAATTACAAGTCAGGAAACTGAAAAAAACCCTAAGTACGATAACGATAAAGCCATTTATCTTTTTAATATAAATAAAAGATATGATCTTGATGGAGATTTTAAATTTAATACAGCTAGACTTATAAATCACTCTTGTGATCCAAACTGCGAAGTGACAGGAACCGGACTAAAAATTTGGGTTTATGCAATTAAAAATATTAAAAAAGGTGAAGAATTTTCATATGACTATGGATTTAGTTTTGATGAAGATTTTAGAAATTATCCATGCAGGTGTGGTTCTAAAAAATGTTGTGGTTTTATAGTTAGAGAAGGATCAAGGTGGAGAATAAAGAAAAAAAGAGAAAAAAATTAATATTTTACATCTATTAAATATAGTCCCTCAGCTGGTGCAGGTGGCGCACAACTTGATCTATTTTTGGATTTAAAAGCTTTTTTAAAATCAGGAAGAGTCCATTTATTTGTAGATAAATACTTCAAGCAACCTACCATTGATCTTACTTGGTTTTGTAAGAAAGATTTCGAAACAAACCTTATAAAAATTTTGTTATTAATTTTTTTTATAACTACAGACTCCATTTTTTTTATTGGTGAATTAGCACCACAAGATGCTGCCCTAAAGGTAGAAAAATCATGTGTACCCTTAAAAATTTTTCCTCCTTTTTTCAAAAGATTTAAATCTATTTTTTTTTTAATATGCCACGCTTTATTTTTATCAATTGTTAAAGGACTTTGTCTATTTATAATCAAATACTCGTATATTCTTTTTTTTGCATTATATCTTGCATGAAAATTTATTTTTTTAGATTGAATTTTAATAATAGAAATTAAATTTTTTTTTAAAAAAAAATTTATAGACTCTAAAAATTTTTTTTTATTATCTATTTTTTTGTCGGTTTTAAAATTTGCATATTGTCCAAACGCATGTACACCTTTATCCGTTCTGCCTGCTCCTACAATTCTAATTTTTGATTTTAATATTTTTTTTAACACTCTTTCAATTACATCTTGGATTGATTTTCCATTTTTTTGGCTTTGCCAACCAACATAGCCTAATCCATTGTACTCTATCTTGATGAGATAATTAAACATCTTAAAATAAACTTAAGCCTTTTTCTAATTTATTCCCTTTAAGAAATTCCTTGCTAGATACTTTTTTTTTACCTTCTTTTTGAATTTCTAAAATTTGAATAGCATTTTCAGAACAGCCTACCGTCAATTCGTCATCAAGCACTACACCGGCCTTTCCTGTAATTTTTATCTCTTTGGCTTTAATAATTTTTATTCTTGACCTAGAAAATTTAAACCAACATCCTGGACTTGGATTTAAAGAGTTTATTTTAGCAATTATTTTGCTTGCTTTTTCATTCCAATCAATTTTTGACTCTGATTTATCAATTTTTTTAGCATACGTCGCTTTTCTTTCATCTTGATCTACAAAATTTGCTTTATTTTTATTTATTAAGTCTAAAGCCTCTATGACCAGACTTGCACCGACATCAGCCATTTGTTTACTGATATCTGTATAGTTGCTTTCTTTAGTTAATTTTATTTTTGATTTTAGCATTACGGGTCCAGCATCTAATTTTTCAACAATTTTCATTACCGAAATACCAGTTTCTTTATCCATGTTCATAATAGCTCTTTGTATTGGTGCAGCGCCTCTCCACCTTGGGAGCAATGAAGCGTGGAGATTGATAAAATGAATTTTAGCTATATTTAAAAGTTTCTTGGGTAAGATTTTTCCATAAGCCACAACTAATACTAAATCTGGATTTAAGCTTTTAAAATGATCTAATTCCTCATTTGTTTCTAATGAATTTGGAAACCTAGTTTTCAAATTTAATTCATCTGCACATTTATGCACTGGAGAACTAAGAATTTTTTGACCTCTATTTTTTTTTTTTGGTGGTTGAGTATAAACTTCTAAAATTTTATTGCTTGATTTGTAAATTGATTTTAAAATCGGAACAGCAAAATCTGGTGTGCCCATAAAAATGATTTTCAGTGCCATTTTTATTAAAGAACAATTTTTTTAAGTTCTTTTTTATGTTTAATTAATTTTTTTATAATCATATCTTTCTTCAATTTAGATAAATAATCGATAAATAGTACTCCATTCAAATGGTCGACTTCATGCTGGATACAAGTTGACATAAGCCCTTTTGCAGTCATTTCTTTTTTTTTTCCATTATAATCTAGATAGCTCACTTGGCATTCTGCTGGCCTCTCTATTTCTGCAAAATGTCCTGGTAAAGAAAGACACCCTTCTTCATAAGTTGAAGTATTACTTGATTTAGAAATAATCTTTGGATTTATTAGGAATAGTGGATCTTTTTTTTCGTTATTTTTTGTAATATCAATAACGATTAGTCGTTTTAAGATACCTATTTGAACTGCTGCTAATCCAATGCCTGGTGCAGCGTACATAGTTTCTAACATATCATCCATTAATTTCCTGAGTTCATCATCAACCTTTTCTAAATGGTCGCTTTTTTTTCTTAAAATAGGATCGGGCTCAATTACGATTTTTCTTTTGGACATTATTAATTATATTTTAATTAAATTCTTTTTGGTAGAGCAGAATTTAGAACTTTATTTCTAATTGTTACTAAATCCATTTTGTTTAAAAGATTAGTAACAAAGTATATAGTCTCTGGATCAAGTTGATAAGGTTCGTCTTCTCCAATAATTTCAACAATTCTTAATGCTAAAAATGCTTTCTGATCATTATCAATGAGTTGCAATAAATTCTTTGGAACATCAAATTTTTTAGAAAGTTCGTTATATTTAAAATTTGATGGTAAAGAAAAACCATCTTTAATCAAAGTATCTGCTAGGGCAAGATCTTTCGCAGAAATAAAATATTTTTTATTTTTTATGATTTTTTTAAAAATTTTGTCTATTTCTTTTTGGGCTTTTTTCTTATTCTCTCCCTCTACATAATATTTTAATATTTTTGATTGATGTAAAACTTTATCATCATATTTTACTTTTCCTAACATGATCTCCTCGTCAGAAATTATATTGGCAAGCGCAGGTTCTTGGTATTTTTCTGGAAGATTTTCAACACCAATTTCTTTAATTTTGTCACTCAAGAATTTTAAGTAAATGTTGCTAAGATCGGATTTTTCAAATAACTCCTTTAATAAAAAGAGGTATTC
>Ga0315315_10002125_pt1 | contig 18165 bp, 13 predicted proteins | sample M140m3416metaG_FD_203699 | JGI IMG/M metagenome (GOLD analysis project Ga0315315, IMG submission 203699) | Ammonia-oxidizing marine archaeal communities from Monterey Bay, California, United States - M1 40m 3416 | ecosystem: Environmental > Aquatic > Marine > Intertidal zone | place: USA... | reverse complement strand
ATCCCAACTGAGACCACCATCAATTGATTTATAAATACCATTACCACCATAATAAGCTTCACCTCCACTAGCAGAACTTCCTGTAAGTTCTCCACTACCGAAATACCAAATATTTTCTTTTCCTGCTCTTTTATCCTGACTAACACAAGTTACATTATGTAGTTGATTAGGGTTAGTAGTCATTGCCCAACTCTGCCCACCATCTGTTGAGCGAAACATACCTCCACTTGCACCTCCTGCAAATAGAATATTTTCATCTAATATGTCTATTGCTAAAGCACGTGTTCGACCTCCCACATTATAAGGACCTCTATGCAACCAGCTTGTTTTATTAAATGCAGTTGATTTTGGTAATGTTTTAGCAAATATCATTTCTTTTTTCCTGATATTTTTTGGTATTTCACCTGTATTTGGGTCAGCTAATCGCATCTTTTCCCAAATTACTCTTTCAGCAGGATTATCTGAAGCAAATGCAATTTGTTTTTTAGGCGTTTGTGTACAAGAAGTAAATATAAATACTACTAATAGATATGCAATTGATTTATTCATATGTTTAATTTTTAATGCTGGTAAAAATATCAAATTAATTATCAATTAGCTAATCAATAGTAAAAGTGTAAATTTGCAACCTGAAATAAAGTACATGCTATGAAACAAATAGAAAGATATACGCCCAAAAATAAAGTAAGAATTGTTACAGCTGCATCTCTATTTGATGGGCATGATGCTGCTATAAATATAATGAGAAGAATTATTCAAGCAACTGGTTGTGAAGTAATTCATCTGGGCCATGATAGAAGTGTTGAAGAAGTAGTAAATTGTGCTATTGAAGAAGATGCAAACGCGATTGCAATTACCTCATACCAAGGAGGTCATACTGAATACTTAAAGTATATGTATGATTTGTTGCAAAACAAAAAAGCTACACACATTAAAATATTTGCAGGTGGTGGAGGCACTATTTTACCAGAAGAAATAAAAGAATTAGAAACATATGGTATCACACGAATCTATCACCCAGATGATGGTAGAGAAATGGGATTACAGGGAATGATAAACGACCTTATAATACAATCGGACTTTTTAGTAGGTGATAAACTTCTAGGTGGCCTAGCTATGATAAAAGAACAGAATGTTAATGCTATTGCTCGTATGATATCAGCCGCAGAGAATTGCCCAGAAAAACACGCTACTACCCTATCCAAAATCAAAGAAATTGCTGCAAAATCAGAAACACCCGTACTAGGGATTACTGGAACAGGTGGAGCAGGAAAATCATCATTAGTAGATGAATTGGTTAGAAGGTTTATAACAGATTTACCAACTAAAAATATTGCTATTATATCAGTAGATCCTTCTAAAAGAAAAACTGGAGGAGCTTTACTAGGAGATAGAATAAGAATGAATGCCATAAAATCTGACAAGATATATATGCGCTCATTGGCAACTAGGCAGGCAAACCTTGCCTTATCAAATCATGTAAAAGATGCTATTGATGTACTAAAAGTTGCAAGCTATGATTTAATCATTTTGGAAACTTCTGGTATTGGTCAATCTGATACTGAAATATTAGATCATTCGGATGTTTCTCTGTATGTAATGACTCCAGAATATGGTGCTGCAACACAGTTGGAAAAGATTGATATGCTTGACTTTGCAGATCTTATCTCAATAAATAAATTTGATAAAAAAGGTGGGCTTGATGCTATAAGAGATGTAAAAAAACAATACCAAAGAAACAATTCACGTTTTGATGAAGATGTAAACGATATGCCAGTTTATGGTACTATTGCGTCGCAGTTTAATGATCCAGGTACCAATATGCTTTACAAAGCAATAATGGAAAAATTCTCGCAAAAAGGATTAGGAAGCTTCAATTCCTTATTTGAAATTACAGATGAAATAAGTGAAAAGATATTTGTTATTCCAGCTGCAAGAGTACGTTATTTATCTGAGATATCTGAAAATAATAGAGCGTATGATAAGTGGGTAATTAGTCAAAAGAACATTGCACAGAAATTATATGCTTTACAAAAGTCATTAGATATTTTATCAGTTGCATCAGATGATGTTATAACTCAAATAAAATCGCAATATGAGAATCTATTATTGGATTTACATCCAAAGAACAAAATACTAATTGATAGTTGGGATACAGTACAAAAAAAATATAAAGAGAAATTTTTTAACTTTAATGTTAGGAATAGGGAATTATCTATTGAAACACAATCTATTTCCCTTTCTGGCAATTCTATTCCTAAAATTTCTCTACCAAAATATGAAGCTTGGGGAGACCTTTTAAAATGGCAATTGCAGGAAAATGTTCCAGGAGAATTTCCTTTTACTGCCGGATTATTTCCTTTTAAAAGAGAAGGAGAAGATCCAACAAGAATGTTTGCTGGTGAAGGAGGGCCTGAAAGAACAAATAAACGATTCCATTTATTAAGCCATGGAATACCAGCAAAAAGACTATCAACTGCTTTTGATTCAGTAACTCTTTACGGAAATGATCCAGGAGCAAGACCAGATATTTATGGTAAAATTGGTAATGCAGGAGTTTCCATATGTTGTTTAGATGATTTGAAGAAACTCTATTCTGGTTTTGAATTAGCAAATACTATGACATCTGTGAGTATGACTATAAACGGACCTGCACCAATAATTCTTGCCTACTTTATGAATGCTGCTATTGACCAAGAATGTGAAAAGTATATTAAGGAAAACAGATTAGAAAATGAGGTAGATAAAAAGATTGAAGAAATATACAAAATCAAAGGAGTAGCTAGACCAATATACCAAGGGGAACTTCCTGAAGGGAATAATGGATTAGGACTTTACCTGTTAGGAGTTTCTGGAGATGAAGTTTTAGAAAACACCATATATCAAAAAATAAAAACTGAAACCTTAACTAAAGTTAGAGGAACAGTACAAGCAGATATTCTAAAAGAAGATCAAGCACAAAATACTTGTATTTTCTCTACTGAATTTGCTCTAAGAATGATGGGTGATGTTCAGGAATTTTTTATTGATAATAGTGTACGGAACTTTTACTCTGTATCTATTTCTGGTTACCATATTGCTGAGGCAGGCGCTAATCCAATCTCTCAATTAGCCTTTACACTAGCTAACGGTTTTACTTATGTTGAATACTATTTAAGTAGAGGAATGGATATCAATGAATTCGGACCTAACCTATCGTTTTTCTTTAGTAATGGTATAGATCCTGAATATGCAGTAATTGGGCGTGTTGCCAGAAGGATTTGGGCAAAAGCCATGAAAAATAAATATGGAGCTAACAAAAGAGCTCAGATGTTGAAATATCATATACAAACTTCCGGTAGATCATTACACGCACAAGAAATTGACTTTAACGATATCCGTACTACTTTACAAGCACTTTATGCAATTTATGATAATTGTAATTCATTGCACACTAATGCCTATGATGAAGCCATCACTACGCCTACTGAAGATTCGGTAAGAAGAGCTATGGCAATTCAATTAATCATCAACAATGAATTAGGACTTGCTAGAAACGAAAATCCAATACAAGGAGCATTTATAATTGAAGAACTAACTGATTTAGTAGAGGAAGCAGTACTTACTGAATTTGATAGAATAACAGAAAGAGGTGGTGTGTTAGGTGCTATGGAAACTATGTATCAAAGAAGCAAGATACAAGAAGAAAGTCTACATTATGAGCATTTAAAACACTCAGGTGAATTCCCAATTATTGGAGTGAATACCTTCTTAAATAAAAAAGGTTCTCCTACTGTAATTCCTGAGGAGGTAATTAGAGCAACAGAAGTAGAAAAAAAATACCAAATTACAATGTTAGATGAATTACATAAAGGTAATAAAAATAAATCTGCTGAGCTATTATGTAATTTGAAAAATGCAGCAATCAAAAACATAAATATATTTGGATTATTAATGGATGCAGGAAAAGTTTGTTCATTAGGAGAAATTACAAATGCGTTATTTGAAGTAGGTGGGCAATACAGAAGGAATATGTAGTAAATAATATAAATAAAAGTGTATTAATTTTAATTATAAATTTTGATTATTATTAGATATTTTGAATAAATTTTATATTTTTATACACAATATGGGGATGCTGAAAACCAATATAGAGTAAGCAAAATTAAAATATTAAAATAATGGATATTAAAGTAACAAAAGCAACATCAGTGAAAAGTTTAAAAAGACAATTTAAGAAAGAATTTGATTGTTCACTAATGATTTATACTGGAAATAGATATGCTGATGATGATAGAAAAATTCATGATTTAGCAAAAGATGGATATAAAGGTGGGGACTTGCATCTTGGTGCTAGGTCAAGAGTAGGTAATGTAGAAGATTATTTTAAGGATAGTTTTGGAATAAAAGTGCAAATTAAGAATAATGATGGTTCAAAACTAGCTGATAATAAGATGACATTGACACAAGCTGGAAAATTATAATGGGAATATTTGATTCTATCTTAGATAATTTTAATAATGCAGAGTTTTCTGTTAGTGGACGAAAGAAGTTAAGAACAATTAATAAGGAATTCAATGATGCATTTGGATTATCATTAATCATATACAAAGGAAATCAAAGAGCTCCAGAAAATTTTAGCTTTGCTGATTTAAATAAAAAAACAACTCTAAAAGTTGATACATCTATAACAAATGATGATTTAAATATAAAGGCAACTATGACTGTTGATGAAGTTGAGAAAGCATTCTTAAACACTTATGGTGTAAAAGTTCAAATAGGTGATAAAAAGGGAAATTTAATTTCTTCAAGATATGGAAAATTAACTCTTGGTGAAACAGCAAGAGAAGAATATAAAGAAGATTAATATTTAATTTATAATATAATAAAAAGCGAGAATTAGTTTCTCGCTTTTTTTATATAAGAAATAATTTGTAGTATTTTATTACACAACAATTATAGAAAATATGTAATGAAATAATCTATAGTAGACTTTTAAGTCTAATACAATTTTCTAAACCCAATAATGTGAATAAAAAATATGCAATTTAGGGTAATTAATATTTAGTAGCGTGAGGGAGATTTGAACTCCCGACCTCAGGGTTATGAATCCTGCGCTCTAACCAACTGAGCTACCACGCCAAAACGGATGCAAATATATCGTTTTCAATAATTCTGTAATATAAAATTGAATAATTTTAAAAATAAATTTTAACTCTTTTTAATTAAAGTAAATAAGCATATATTTGCGATATTCAGATTACTATGTCAGAATTAATAAAATACAGCTTAGAATTTCCTATTCAGTCATCTATAACAATTCTTTATAATAGATTAAGTTCTCCTGAAGGATTAGCTGAATGGTTTGCTGATAATGTAACTGTAAAGGATACAATATATATATTTTATTGGAATGGAATTGAGCAATCTGCCAAACTAGAAAATAAAGAAATGAATAAATTTATAAGATATAAATGGACTGATGATCATTCTAGTGTAGGGTATTTTGAATTCCTAATTCGGATTGATTCAATTACGCAAGATGTCGCTCTTATAGTAACTGATTTTGCTAAGGATGAATATGAAAAAGAAGAGCAAACTAACCTTTGGACAAAACAGATTGATCAACTTAAAAGAGCAATAGGCTCTTAAATTTTAGTGCTTTTAATTTAATGAAACGTCTTCACCTTTTTCTTATTAAATCTTTTTTAGGGCCGTTTATTGCAACTTTTTTTATTGCAATATTTTTGCTTTTAATGCAATTCTTATGGAAATATATTGATGATTTAGTTGGAAAAGGATTAGATTTTAATCAAATAGCACTACTTCTTTTTTATGCATCAGCAAGATTTGTACCAATAGCATTACCTATTGCCATGCTTTTATCTTCAGTTATGGTATTTGGGAAACTAGGAGAGCAATACGAATTAGTAGCACTCAAATCAGCAGGCATATCATTGCAAAAGATATTATTTCCTATAACTTTATTTGTTATAATGTTAAGTTATGGTTCATTTCTGTTTTCAAATTATGTAATGCCAATTGCAAATTTAAAGAATGGCTCAATGATATATGATATACAAAAAAAGAAACCAGCTTTAAATATAAAAGAAGGTATCTTCTATAAAGATATTGAGGGATTTAGCATGAAAATTAATAAAAAGAATAATTCTAAAAACACACTTAAAGATATAATTATATACGACCATACATCAAAAAGTGGTAATGATAAAGTAATTATAGCAGAGAGTGGAATTATGAAGTTAACTCCGGACGAAAAATTTCTTGAATTAACACTTTATAATGGTCATTCTTATATCGATTTACCAAATAAAAGGAAGAAAAATCCATATAGAACAACTCATTTTAAGAAAGATTTAATAAGGTTTGATTTAGCAAGTTTTAGCATATCAACTAATAGTGAAAAACTTTACAAAGGGCATTATGCAATGCTTAATAACAAACAATTAGATTTCGCAATTGATTCGTTAGAGATTAAGTATCGAGATAAGGAAAAACACTTTTCTAGAAATATTAGAAATAAGTATAATGCTTCAGCAGAAATTGATAGTGTAATTAATTTAAGCACGCTAACAAATACTAAAAAAATTCATCAATATGATATTGCTATTAACAATATAACAACTCTCAATTCAGTTGCAAAATCAAATAAAGATGACTTAGAATACAGAAAGATAATCATTACCAAACATAAGATAGAATGGCATAGAAAATTAAGCCTTTCAGTAGCTTGTTTAGTACTCTTTTTAATTGGAGCTCCACTAGGTTCAATTATAAGGAAAGGTGGGTTTGGCATTCCAGTACTTATATCAGTTTTTTTCTTTATTCTTTTTCATGTATTAAATATGGTTGGAGAAAAATCAGCAAAAGACTTAAGCATTGAAGCTTTTGAAGGAATGTGGTTAGCTAATTTAGTATTTCTGCCATTTGCAATATTTCTAATTTATAAAGCAAAGAATGATGCTAAACTATTTGATTTTTCAAATTTAACTATGCTTTTAAAAAGGACAATAAAAAAGAAACAATTACAGTAAAATCCACTATTTTTGCATGATTAAAAATACAAAATGAAATTTAACACTATAGATGAAGCAATTACTGATATTAAGGAAGGAAAAGTTGTAATTGTTATTGATGATGAGAATAGAGAAAATGAAGGAGATTTTGTTGCTGCAGCTGAACTAGCTACTCCAGAAATGATTAACTTTATGGCGACCCATGGAAGAGGATTAATTTGCACTCCTTTAATTGAAAGTAGATGCGATGAATTAGGATTGGATTTGATGATTGGTAAAAATTCTGCTGCTTTTGAAACACCATTCACTATTTCTATTGATTTGATTGGACATGGTTGTACAACAGGGATTTCAGCTCAAGATAGAGCCAAAACTATACAAGCTCTTGTTGATCCAAATATTAGACCTGAAGAATTAGGAAAACCTGGTCATATATTTCCATTAAAAGCAAGAAATGGTGGCGTATTAAGAAGAGCAGGCCATACTGAAGCAGCTGTTGATTTGGCAAGATTGGCAGGACTGCAACCTGCTGGTGTAATTGTTGAGATTTTAAATAAAGATGGTACAATGGCTAGGACAAATGATTTATTTAAAATAGCTGAAAAGTTTGATTTAAAGTTTATTACAATTAAGGATTTAATCGAATATAGAATTAAAAACGAAACTTTAATATCAGAAGAAGCCGTAGTAGAATTACCAACTGAATATGGTGATTTCAAAATGAAAGCTTACAAGCAAACTACAAATGATCAATTGCATTTAGCAATTTACAAGGGAGAATGGGAGATTAATGATGAAATCTTAGTTAGAGTTCATTCATCATGTTTGACTGGCGATATATTTGGCAGTTGTAGATGTGATTGCGGACCTCAGTTAGAACAAGCTTTAACACAAATTGAAAATGAAGGAAAAGGCATTTTAGTATATATGAATCAAGAAGGAAGAGGGATAGGACTTCTTAACAAGCTTAAGGCATACGAACTACAAGAAAAAGGAAGAGATACTGTTGAGGCAAATACAGATTTAGGTTTTAATGCTGACCATAGAGATTATGGTGTAGGTGCTCAAATCTTAAGAGCAATGAATGTAAGTAAGGTAAAATTACTTAGTAACAACCCAAAGAAAAGAGTTGGACTTATGGGTTACGGAATTGAAATAGTGGAGTCAGTAACAATTGAAATTGCTTCTAACGAGCATAATAAGCTTTATCTTAAAGCCAAAAGAGATAAAATGGGTCATTCATTAAAAAACCTAGATGAGTAAAGAGCCTATTATATTAGCAATAGAATCCTCATGTGATGATACTTCAGCAGCAATACTAAAGGGACAGAAAATTCTTTCAAATGAGATAGCTAACCAAGAAATACATGCCCTTTACGGTGGTGTAGTGCCTGAATTAGCATCTAGAGCACATCAGCAGAACATTGTGCCTGTAGTAGATACTGCAATAAAAAAGGCAGGTATTCATAAAGCAGATATAGATGCAATAGCGTTTACTAAAGGCCCGGGACTTTTAGGATCATTACTAGTAGGAAGTTCATTTTCAAAGTCGTTTGCTTTAGGTATGAATATTCCATTAATTACTGTAAACCATATGCAAGCGCACATCCTGTCTCACTTTATTGATGAAGGGGATCCAATGCCTGCATTTCCATTTTTATGTCTAACTGTTTCTGGAGGACACACTCAAATTGTTAGAGTTGATAGCACTAGTAAAATGGAAGTAATTGGCACTACTCTAGATGATGCTGCTGGTGAAGCGTTTGATAAATCTGCCAAAATATTAGGACTACCCTACCCTGGAGGTCCTTTAATTGATAAGCATGCAACAAATGGGAATATTCATGCTTTTGAGTTTGGAAAACCAAAAATTCAAGAACTAGATTTTAGCTTTAGTGGACTTAAAACATCCATAATGCGATTAATTCAAAAAGGAGTAGTGGAAAACCATAATTTTATAGCAGAAAATTTGGAGGATTTATGTGCATCTATACAACAGAGTATTGTTACAATTTTATTAAAGAAACTTCAAAAAGCTATAAAACAAACTGGTATAAAAGAAATAGCAATTGCTGGAGGAGTATCAGCAAACACATTCCTTAGAAGTGAATTGAAAAGACTTTCAACTGAAAAGAGATTCAACTTATACATTCCTAAATTTGAATATTGTACTGACAATGCAGCTATGATAGCTATTACTGGATATTTTAAATATTTAGAAAAAGATTTTGCAGATCAAAGCGTAACTCCTTCTGCTCGTTTATTTTTTTAAAAAATTAATTGTTACATCAATAGCCTCTTGTAGGTCATTTGGAAAAACATCTGAATGAAAAGGATGACAACCATTAAAAACATGATTAGCATCTTTTATTATATGTAGTATGGTATTTTGATTCCATTTTTTAAAATTATATGCTTCCTCAATTAATACAGTTGGGTCAGCATCACCATGAATATGTAGGTGTGGAACTTTTAAGTTTGAGACAGCGTTTTCAACATTTAACCTATCAGAATTTTCTATACAATCTTCATAAAACTGATAATACATAGGCATGTTCTGTTTTGTTCGTCCATTGTAAATGTAAGCTATTTTAGTCTGCTTCCATTTAGCTGCTTTTTCTGCTTTTGATAATCTATCAATTAAATTTGATGGAGATGCCCAGCTCACAACACTGGTGATTCTATCATCTTCAGCTGATTTTAATAATGAGATAGCTCCACCCCTACTATGCCCAAATAATATAATCTCATTATAATTAAACTCCTTATTAAATTCTTTACTATCTACAAGATAATCAATAACTAAACACAAGTCATCTAACTCTTTACTGAAGTTGTTATTTCCGAATGCTTTTAAATCTACAAAATCTATAGGGTTATCGGGATTAGTTCCATTATGAGAAAAATTAAACTTTACAAATACAAAATTATTACTAGCAAAATACTCTGCTATATTTGGGAAAGGTCCCCAGTCCTTAAACCCTTTAAACCCATGTGAAAAAAGAACTATATTTTTTGGGCAGTTAGTTTCCTTATAAGTAATATCAATAAGAATAGGCTTCTTTGCACTTCCGTCAATTATAAAAGATTGTTTTTGCATACAACAAATATAAAAAAACCACCAAATTGTTATTGGTGGACTTTATAATAGCTATAATATCATTGATCTAATTTAATACTTTAGCAACTTTATCAGCGGCTTCTTGCAGTAATATAGCTGATTCAACTTTAAGCCCACTTTCATCAATTAGTTTTTTAGCCTCAACAGCATTTGTTCCTTCTAAACGAACAATTAAAGGAATGTTAATATTACCTATATTATTATAAGCATCAACAATACCTTGAGCTACTCTATCACATCTAACAATTCCTCCAAAAATATTTACCAATAAAGCTTTTACATTTTCATCTTTTAAGATAATACGCAATGCTTGCTCCACTCTTTTAGCATCAGCAGTACCACCTACATCTAAGAAGTTAGCCGGATTTCCCCCCGCCATTTTTATGATATCCATAGTAGCCATAGCCAAACCGGCACCATTTACCATACAACCTACATTACCATCTAACTTTACAAAGTTAAGTCCAAATTTACCAGCTTCTACCTCTGTTGCATCCTCCTCCCTAGTGTCTCTTAAATCTAAAAAATCTTTATGACGGAATAATGCATTTTCATCTAAAGATACTTTTGCATCAACTGCCATTATTTTATCATCAGAAGTTTTAAGAACAGGGTTAATTTCAAATAAAGAAGAATCTGTCTTATCATAAGCAGTATAAAGTGCATGAACAAATTTAGTCATATCCTTAAATGCAGCACCTGATAATCCTAAGTTAAAAGCAACCTTACGGCATTGGAATGCTGTCAAACCAACTTTAGGATCAATCTCTTCATGAAATATTAAGTGCGGAGTTTCTTCAGCAACTGCTTCAATATCCATTCCTCCTTCAGTAGAGTACATTAACATGTTTCTTCCAGTTGATCTGTTTAATAAAACGGACATGTAAAACTCAGTAGTTTCACTTTCCCCGGCATAGTATACATCCTCACAAATAAGTACTTGGTGTACTAATTTACCTTCAGCTGAAGTTTGAGGGGTAACTAAGTGCATTCCTAAAATATCATTTGAAATAGACTTAACTTCATCTAATGATTTAGCCAATTTTACTCCTCCGCCTTTACCTCTACCACCAGCATGTACTTGGGCTTTAACTACCCAAAAATTAGTACCCGTATCAGCATTTAATTTATCAGCAGCAGCTACAGCCTCTTCAGGTGTTGTTGCAACTATTCCACTTTGTATCCTTACACCAAAGTTATGTAGTAATTCTTTTCCTTGATATTCGTGTAAATTCATTATTTGTTTTTTAGTGCTGCAAAAATAGACGATTGATTTGAATAACAATATTCTATTGCGATAAAATTATATATTTGCGCTTCAATTTTTAAAACTAATGAATTTTAAAGGTATTTTACTTTTTTGTATAATTGCACCCTTTCTTTCTTTTGGTCAATTTTCAGAAAAGAAAGTATATCATATAGAAAAAGTTCAAAATGCACCTAAAATAGATGGAGATCTAAATGATAATGTTTGGACTAAGATAGATATTGCAAACAATTTTTCTCAAATTTCACCAAATAACGGAAGTCCTGAAAGAAATCATCAGAAGACAGAAGTTAGGATATGCTACGACAGTAAGAATATCTATTTTGGAATAATGATGTATGATAGTGCACCTGATAGCATATTAAGAGAACTTGCACAAAGAGATAATAAAGATGCAAATGCTGATCACTTTAGTATTTTTATTGATCCATTTAATGATGGTCAGGTCGAATATGAATTAGTAATTTCTGCTGCTGGTATACAATCAGATGCAAAGATTTCTACATCTTCTTATGATAACTCTTGGGATGCAGTTTGGAGATCAGATGTTAAAATAAATGATAAAGGATGGATAGCAGAATTAGCAATACCACTATCTCAATTAAGATTTCCAGACACTAATAAAGCTTGGGCTATAAATATGGCTAGAAAAATTAGAAGATACCGTGAAGATTATAGCTGGAATCCAATTGATGTTGAGTATACTAATTTTGCATTACAAGCAGGACTTTTAAAAGGCATAAAGGATATTGATTCGCCTATTCGTCTTTCATTTATGCCGTATGCATCTATTTATTCAGATATGTATGATGGAGAAACTACCTTCCCTTATAATTATGGAATAGATCTAAAATATGGAATCAATGAAAGCTTTACTCTTGATATGACACTTATACCTGACTTTGGTCAAGTTGCTTCTGATGATAGGGTTTTAAACCTTTCTCCTTTTGAAGTGAAATATGAAGAAAAAAGACAGTTTTTTAATGAAGGAACTGAACTTTTTAATAAAGGAGGTGATATGTTTTATAGCAGAAGATTACAAGATGATTTATTAAATGCTTCAAAAATTACTGGTAGAACTAAAAATGGACTTGGAGTTGCGATTTTAAATGCTGTTACAAATCAAAATGACCAAGATCCATTAACAAATTATAATGTCATGATATTTGATCAGTCATTTGGCAATAGCTCATCAGTTAGTTTAATGAATACCCATATGGTTCAAAAAGGAAATCAAAAGGATGCTAATGTAACGGGGGTTTTTACTAGAATTAACAATAAAGAAAACACTCATACCTATACTAGCAAACTAAAAATGAGTCAAGAATTTGAAGGCACTACTTTAACAAAAGGATTTGCTGGAATGTTTGCAGTTGAAAATAATAACGGAAATTATAGATATAAGTTATTTTCAATTTTAGAAGATGATAAATATAATCCTAATGATCTTGGGTTTTTATATGCTAATAATGAAATTACTAATGGATTTGATTTAGGATATGAGCAGCTCATAAAAAACAAGAAGTTTATATTTAGAAAACATTACTTATTTGTTAGACACAAGACTATGTTTACGGATAATAAATTTGTCAATTTAGAAATTGAAGCTGAAAATAAGTTTATGTTAAATAATTATCTTTTTCTTATGTTTAAAATTATTGCTAACCCTTATGAGAAAGATGACTATTACGAAGCAAGAACAAATGATCTTAGCAATCCCGTCAAGAGGTCAAAATCTATTAATTTAGGAGGATATTTGTCAAGCGATTATAGAAATAAATTTGCTTTAGACTTTGGAACTGGAGGTATAATAAAACCTCTATACTCTGGCAATGAATTTAGATGGAGAATATCTCCAAGATACAGATTTAATGAAAAATTTTCAATAGCTTATATTTTATCAGTAAAAAATAAATACAATGATATTGGTTATATAGATAGTTTTGTTGATGTTAATAATATATCTAGGCCGATACTATCTTTAAGAAATACTCACATGATAACAAATGTATTTAAAGGAAACTATATCATTAACAATAAGTTAGATTTATCTTTCAAATTAAGATATCATATAGATCAAGTACAAAATTTAAATTTTCAAGCATTAAATAACAATGGTTATCTAGAACCAACCACAATTGAAAACATAGTTGTAAGTCGGTATAATATCAACTATACAACATGGACATCAGATATTTCTTTAAATTGGAGGTTTGCTGCTGGAAGTCAATTAAGTTTAGTTTGGAAAAATGCTATTGATAATGAAAATAATATCCTAATAAATCATTTAATTGATAATGTGGAAGAATCATTTAATCTAGCACAACAAAATAGTATTTCCTTAAAAGTTATTTATTATTTAGACTATCTTTACCTCACAAAATGATAAAAGCAAACGACATACATTATTCCTATGACAATCTAAAAGTTCTTAAAGGCGTAGATTTAAATATAGAAAAAGGTGAATTTGTTAGTATTGTAGGAGCCTCAGGAGCTGGAAAAACTACTTTACTTCACCTTTTAGGTACACTCGATAAAATTCAAGGGGGATCTTTAGTAATAAATGGCAGTGAAACTAATAATCTATCAGAGAAAGAAGCTTCTAATTTTAGAAACCAAGAAATTGGTTTTGTTTTTCAGTTTCATAATTTATTAAACGAATTTACAGCTCTTGAAAATGTTTGCTTACCTGCTTACTTAAATGGCATTCCTAAACAGGATGCTGAAAGAAAAGGATTAGAACTACTAGAATTACTCGGTCTCTCCAACAGAGCTGAACATAAAACAGATGAATTATCAGGAGGGGAACAACAAAGAGTTGCTGTTGCTAGAGCTTTAATCAACTCCCCAACAATCCTACTAGCAGATGAACCTTCAGGTAACTTAGACTCAAAAAATGCTGATGAATTACACCAACTCTTCTTAAAATTAAACAAAGAACATAAACAAACAATAGTTGTTATTACACATAATAATGTTCTTGCTGATTTAGCTGACAGAAAACTTGAAATGAAGGATGGAAAAATAATTTAGATTAAATGAAGGCTAAAATAGTGTAAAAAGTTTAATTTTGTACTTTGATGAGATATCAAAACCCACAACTGCTTTACTTTCTATTTGCGATTGCAATTCCGATTCTCATTCATCTTTTTAATTTCAGAAAACATAAAATAATCTTCTTTAGCAGCATTAAGTTTTTAAAGGAAATTAAAGATGAAAACAAAAAGAAATCTAATCTTAAAAATTTTCTGATTCTACTTAGTAGGATTTTAGCAATTGCCTTTTTAGTTTTAGCATTTTCAAAGCCTTATATTCCAATAAAAAATCAACAAAAAGCAGAGAATGTCTTTATTTATATTGATAACTCTTTAAGTATGGATGCTGATTTTGGTGAAGGTAATTTAATAGAAATTTCCAAAGAAAAGGCAAGAATGATTATTCAATCTTATCCAGCTGAGAGCGATTTTTACTTGATTACAAATGATTTTATAGCTGAGCACAACAACAATTATAATGCTGAAGTTATTTTAGATTATATTGATGTTATCAACCCTTCTCCTTTTAATAAAAGTATAAATCAGATTATAGGCAAACAACAATCAATTATTAATGAAAACTGCCATTTTTACTTTATAAGTGATTTACAAGAAAATACAGCTTTATTAAGCAACTTAAACAATATTGACAGCAATACACAACTATTTTTCATTCCTGTAAAAAACCAAGAGGTTGATAATATTTGCATTGATAGTTGTTATATTAATAGCCCTATTTTTACATCAAAAAATGAAATTAAATTACATGTAATCGTCAGTAATAAAGGTATTGAAAATATTACTGATGAATTGGTTTTCTTGTATATTAATGAACAACAAAAATCTCAACAATATATTAGTTTATTAGCTAATGAAAAGAAAACAATTACTTTTAACTTTTCAACAAAAAATACAAAAATAATTAGTGGTGAAATACGTACTAATGACTCACCTATTTCATTTGATAACTCTTTATTTTTTAGTTTTTTAAAAACTAATAAAGTTAATGTGTATTGTATAAATCAATCAGAAGAAAACAAAGCAATAATGACCCTTTTTAAAACTGACACTTCACTTTTTAATTTCTCTAGCACAAAAGTAAAGAACATCAATTTCAACTCTTTAAAAAATCAAGATTTAATAATATTAAATGAAGTTGAAGAAATCAATTCTGGTTTAATTACTAGTCTAATTGCTTTTGCACAAAATGGAGGAAGTATTGCAATTATCCCACCCTTTAAAAAGGAATTATTTAGCTATAACACATCTCTATCCACATTAGGCCTGAACTCTTTGACAAAAAAAGAAAGCTCATTTTTTGGATTAAAAATCAGCAACTTAAACTTAGAACATCCTTTATTTAAAAATGTATTTAAAAGTAAAGAAAAGCATTTATACTATCCTACAGTAACAGAATACTACTCTATGTTAAATAATTATAAAAAGACAAAGATCCTTGCTTTAGAAAACAACAAAGATTTTTTAGTATCTTTTAGTAGTGGAAAGGGTGTCATTTATCAGTTTGCAAGTCCGCTTCAAAATAAGTTTACTAACCTTACATCTCATGCTTTATTTGTACCAATTTTCATAAATATTGCAACTAGCTCAATAAAAGTAAATTCACTTTACAATATACTAGGTAAAACTAATGAATTTAAAAGTAATTATACAAATTCCAGCAATGATCTTCCTCATTTAACAACATCTAATATTGATATTATACCAACCTTAAGAACAATAAATTCTGAGCAATTATATAATACTAATAATCAGATCAAAATAAATGGAATTTATAATCTTAAATTCGGAAACAAACTAGTTGATAAAATTGCATTTAATTATAATACCATTGAGAGTGAAAATAAAGCTTTAAGCACTAATTATATAGAAGAATATTTTATAAGAAATAGCATTTCAAATGCTAGAATTATTGATAGCAGCACAGATTCTTTAAAAAGCAAAATAAAGCAACAACAAAACGGAAAAGAAATTTGGAAAATTGCTCTACTCTTATCATTACTTTTTTTCGCAATTGAAATACTACTAATAAAACAGATAAAAATATGAATGTACTAATCAAAGATGCAAAAATAATTGACACAAATAGCAAACACCATAATACTATTTGTGATGTTTTTGTCAGTAATGGTAAAATTGATATGATAGCAAAGAGTATTGATATAGAGTCTGATGATGATGTAATTGCATATTCTGCTGAAAACTTGCACCTATCACCAGGCTGGTTTGATTTACATGCTAATTTTGGAGAGCCAGGATATGAACAGAAAGAAACTCTTGAAAGTGGAAGTAATGCAGCTTTAAAGGGAGGATTTACTGGAGTAATGCTAATGCCAAATACCAATCCATCAATTGACAATAAGAGTATGATTAAATTCATACAGAATGCTACAAAAGGAAAGATTATTGACATCTTCCCTGCTTCAAACCTAACTAAAAATGGAGAAGGCAATAATATAGTTGAAATGCATGATATATCAAATGCTGGATGCCTGGCTTTTACTGATGATAAAAATTCGATTAGTAGGAATGAAGTACTGAAAATTGCAATGCTTTACTCTAAAGATTGTAATGCGTTAATTATGAATTTCCCAAATGATAATTCAATTGCAAATAATGGATATATGCATGAGGGAGTTACATCAACAAAATTAGGGCTAAAAGGAATACCATCATTAGCAGAAGAAATGATGATTGATAGAGATTTAAATTTATTAGAATATACTAACAGCAGATTTCATTTAAGCTACCTAAGTACTGAAAAAAGTACAAAGAAAGTAAAAGAAGCAAAGGCAAAAGGAATGAAATTAACTGCAGATGTTGCTTTACACAACCTCTTTTTAACTGATGATGCAATAAATACCTTTGACACTAGATACAAAGTATTACCAGTATTAAGGACAAAAGTTGATAATAATGCACTAATCAACGCTTTAATTGATGGTACAATAGATGTAATTTCAACAGACCACACTCCACAAGATGAAGAAAACAAAAAGATAGATTTTGACAATGCTGCAAATGGAATAATTGGATTAGAAACTGCTTTTGGATTAATTGGGAAACACATACTACCTAAATTAAAACTTGATACAATAATTGAGAAAATATCTATAAACCCTAGGAAGATTTTAAATCTACCTCAACTTAAAATACAAGAAGGTGAAACTGCAAATATCACCTTATTCAACCCAGATTTAGAATGGGAATTTAAATCAACTGATATCAAATCTAAATCAGTAAATACGCCATTTATCGGAGAAATACTAAAAGGAAGAGCCCTTGCAGTCTATAATAATGGGAAATTCCAAATGTGTGAATAAATTATCTAACAACTAATTTTTCAAGATCTAATGACTTCTGTAAATCATTTATTAATAAAGATACTTGTTCTGTTCTTAAAGAGAATGAAAGTTTCCTGTTACATGACTCTTGAAAATAGAAAGTTTTATGGTCGCTAGTACATTTTGTATCATGAATATTTATAACAACTTTATTTTTTCTGTAATTAATTCTAAATGAAGAACAATCAAAATCAACTCCAATTTCTAATAAAGCTAATTTATTAACAAATAAAGAAAGTTCAGAATGAGTTAAGGAAGTTGTCCATTTACATTTAGTAAAGTCTTTTGATGTTTCATTAATAGCTTTTATAATAAATGTATTATTATTATTATTATTATTTGTTTGTTTATAGAAGTGTATTGT
>Ga0315315_10002124_pt1 | contig 18179 bp, 6 predicted proteins | sample M140m3416metaG_FD_203699 | JGI IMG/M metagenome (GOLD analysis project Ga0315315, IMG submission 203699) | Ammonia-oxidizing marine archaeal communities from Monterey Bay, California, United States - M1 40m 3416 | ecosystem: Environmental > Aquatic > Marine > Intertidal zone | place: USA... | reverse complement strand
TCTCGAGATCACTCACACCTATCTCGATCTTGGCGGCGGCCATGGCAGCGGCGGCCATCATGGGGTCCGGGGCCACCCCTGCCATGACAGCCGATGATCTCGCCGCGCTCAAGAAAGCCCTCATGGAGAGGCGAAATTTGCTGTCGATGTGCATGGCAATGTCGTCCTCGATGTCCTCCCGTCTGGTGCCATCCCGACTGTACTTCGATCTCGTCTGCGCGGTCTTTGAAGCCAGGAGTTCCATCCAGATTGACAGTGGTGGTCTCGCATGAGTGGCCTTTCTCCCTCTTCGTCCCTCGAGATCACTCACACCTATCTCGATCTTGGCGGCGGCCATGGCAGCGGCGGCCATCATGGGGTCCGGGGCCACCCCTGCCATGACAGCCGATGATCTCGCCGCGCTGATCACATCCCCCATGGAGAGGCGAAATTTGCTGTCGACGACTCCCGACCTGCCGTCTTCTTCCTCTTCCGCGTGGGTAGCTCCCGTGTTGGCGCCCACCGACGTCTCCGTCCTCTCCGGAGGGTTGTCACTGGCGCTCTCTCCGTCATCCTTGTCTGTCCTGCCGTTGCCGCTGCCGCTGCCTTCCCCGCTGTTCCGGACATTCGTGTCGCCGCTGCCATCTATCGGGATCAGTGGACCCGCCGTAGCGGGGTCGCCGAAATGACTCCTCCGCACCGCGAGCTCGTAGCTCCTGAGGGAGGATCGAGCGCCGTCCGCCAGGAGGCGCCCGATCCCAGGCAGAAGGACCGCCCCCCACCCCCCTCCCCACCGCTTCGTCAGGGCGAGGCCCTCGTCCATGCCAATATCGAAGGACGCTGCAACCTCCCCGGAGCATCCCCATCCGTCCTCGGGGCCGTGGCCTAGCGCCAGGAGAAGCGCCGCCGCCGCCCCCATCGGCGCGGATCTGCGTCGGTCCCTCCCCCTGCGTCCGCCTCCGCGAGTGCCGCCGCCGCCGCCGCCGCTGCTGGGCGGGCGCTGATTGGGGCGCGGGCGGCGGTGGCTCTCCTCCGCCTCGAGCCCGAGTCCCATCTTGTCGTCAATGCAGTGAATTGCACCTCTCCGCGTCTCGCATCACCTATCAGCTCATGTCACTGTCATGTCACGCGGACGTAACGTACTCGCACCATGTAGTGGCTACTCTAGTAGCATACTGACTCTAGAGTACTAGCTAGTAGTATGCGTACGAGCTCGCATACATCATGTACGAGTCGTACTACTATTAGAGTTTATGTGTGTACACTAATGAACATTCAAAAACATTTCGACAGCAGCAGCTTTCTAAGATAACCCGGACTTTGGCGCCCGATGAAGAACGCTTTGACTTGCTCGTTTTGGCTCATGATTTTTGTTCTGCCAGCTGTTGGCCGTCATTCGTCATCCCCCAAAAAAATGTACTCGGAGTAGTATTTTATAATATAATACTACTAGAGTAGCTAGTAGTAGTCTTGCTAGTATTATTAATATTTATTTGTTTGTGTTTTTGACTCAATCCTCCCGGGGCCATGGCCACCCGACGCGATTGCCCGTACCAACCCAGCCAACGGCCCGCTCGCGGGACCCCCTTCGATGGCTCCTTATCCCACGCTGCGCTGGAGGGTAAGAGATCGGCGGCGGCATCTTCCTCGCCGCGGACCTCCTGGGCCAGGGCCAGGGCCAGCGCCAGGACCAGGGCCAGCGCCCTCGCCGCCGCCGCGCTGCTGGCCGCCCCGTTCGGCCCGCTTGCGCCGCCCGCCTGCTGCCGCGCCTCGGCCTTCGCGCCCATCGCCGGCCCTCCGTCGCGACCCGCCGCCCGCCTCTGGATGTCCTCCGCCTGGGATGGCGGGGCGCCCCCGCCGCCTTCGCCGCCGCCGGTACGGAAGGTCAGGGCCGGAGCCGGAGCCGGAGCCGGAGCCGGAGCCGGGGCCGCCGCCCCCCGCCGGTACGTGCGCGTCCGCTCCAAACGGAGGCGCCACGAAGTACAGACGGCCGTCACGACGTTCTCCAGGGTGGAAGAGGACGGGTCGACGGCCACGGTCGATCTGCACGCCCAGCTCCACTTCGGCACCCACCGCTACTTCAGCCACTACAACGGAAGTCTCGGCGATGGGGAGGGCTTCGGGTCCTGGTACGACCGGGTGCTGTACGAGCTGGTGGTGGGGCAGGACATGGTCGAGGCCGAGGGGGGGAAGGACGGGGCCCTGATCAGGAGGCTCCTGCCGGCGGACGATGGGAGGAGCCCCGTAATGGCGAGCCCGGGCGACGTCGGGACGGCCAACTCCTACGGCCTCGAGTGCCAGGCCAACGTCGTGAACTACGCGCAGGACGGGTGGTACCAGGCGGACCTGACCAGGGAGGAGTTCCTGGCAGAGATGGAGCGTACCCGGACGGCTGGGGTGGCTGGGGCTGGGGCTGGGGCTGGCGGCGGCGGCGCGGGGCAGCCGCTGTGGGCCCTTGCCTCCAGCTCGACCGTCTTCCCTGGGTACGAGCTCGTGTCTGCTCTCTTACGGCCCTCCACCCCATCGACGAACATGTCCAGGGACGTGACTCGACGCCTCTTCTCCAACCTCTTCCTACCCGGCGATTCCCTCGCTGCGACCATGCGCGCCGTCCTTTGGCTGGCCGTGCCCGCCCCCGAAGTCTCCATTATGCTCCTCGACTGGTCCAGCCTCACCCCTCGTCCCACCGGTGGGATATCGCCCACGGCCCTCCCCGTTCTCGAGTGCCTCCTCGGGGGGAATGTGAGGGAGGCGAGGATGCTCGTCTTCGGCCAGATGGTCGTCAGCGGCCAGGCAGCGGCGGGAATGGGCGCCACCTCCGCATCGGAATCCGTCCTGATCGGGAGGAGGAACGAGCGCGCCATGGAGGTGCTGCGGAGCTCCGTGGAAAGGGACGGGTGCAGAAATACCGCCCTGTTGTACGGGGCAAGCCACTGCCTCGACCTGGAGCGGAGACTGCGTGCGATGGGCTACTCCCCGGTCAGCCACGAGTGGCGCACTAGCTGGAGCGTGGACGTTCCCGAGTTCGGCATTGCCCCCGGGCGGAGGGTTGGAGGGGAAAGGCGCTGGGCCCCGGCCTTTGTGTCTGACCTGACATCAGCGAGCGGTGAGAATGGAATTGCGGTCTCCCTTGTAGTGCTGCCCCTATACCTCGCCGTCGGTGGGATGGACTGGGTTTCCACCATTCGCGAAGTCGCAGATGCCCTGGGCAGGGGGGAGATGGGAAACGGGATCTTTGAGGCAGGATTTTACTTGGCTCGGCACGTAGCACTATACGTAGGTCTTGCCAAGTTCGTTGTCGAGTGGGATGGCAACAATCTCTTTGGTGGGGAGGGTACGAGGTGAGGACAAGCCGTTGCTGGTAGTCTATCCATGCGACGCCATCGCGTAATTCCGACGATATTTTAAACCGCGCTTGTTTCTGAGCTTTAAAATTATTTTTAGTGTGGTGAAGTGCTCACGGTGGACATCCTTGTTTAAAGTCATATTTGACCTGTGCACCAAGCTTGGTATCCTCGATGAATGAGTTGAGACCATCAAGAAGCTCCCAGTCCCGACATGAAATGGGCGGGTCGGACGTTGGTCCATCCAGATACTTGAACGCGCCCAGGAAATCGTTCGGCCCGGCAGCTATGGGAGAGGCAAAGTGTGCGGTAAGGACCCGATCAAATCTTCCCATTTCTGTTATTGACCTCGTCCAAGCTCTGACTTCATTGGGTGCGCGAGAATCAGCAAACGCTCGAAGGATTGGGGCTCGAATCAATCTGCCGCGTGTGGATCCGAAACCCGGCCAACTTTCATCGATGGTTGGACCAGCGCCCGTCCGCAACGGAAGGAAGACCGACTGCAGAACAGACTTGGGCCAGAAGGACGGTTTATCCACGGTCTCATCTTCGAAATAGGTCCTAAATATTTCCGGCGGTGAATCGGGAATGAAAACTACGGCATCGGTCGTTATGAGGGTGTTGGTGGGTTTATGAAGGAATGCCGCCTCGGATACAGGCCCTGCGTTCTCTGGGAGCGACACGTAGAGCGTTCTGATGTCAAATTCGTCAGCCCATGGAGGAAGGGAATCTGAGCTAGATGAAGAATCCAAAGAGAAAACTCCATCAACTCGGTAACCCATTTTGCAGCTTCGTTTGTCAAGCCCGGATATGCCAAAGAGGCCATACTGACCTGGGGTGATCCACACGCTGGCCTCAGAATATCGCTTCACGAAAGAAGCTACAGGAGCTTTGTGTTCGATCGCGTTGCAGGGAAGTACTACGTGCTTGACAGGACCAAGCTCATCGAGGAGTTGACAATACTCCCCCGTCGGCCACTGCGGTCCGTTCACCCAAAGACCGCCATCCTTCATCTTAACCACAACTGTTCGCACCGTCGCTGTCACATTGGCGAACGTCAGAAGCTGCTCCAGCGCCCAGGCATTTCTTCCCAATTCATACCGATATGTGGCTCGGTTTTGGAAGGGTGGAGTTAGTGTCGGGAAGAAGAACCGTCCTGCCGATGGTGCCGTAACAGCTGCCTCTGGTTGATACCCTTCAAGTTTCGCCGCCCAGGAGGTCTCAGGGTTTGATAGCAACGTAGAGGCTGTGACAATGGCGTTGGAGAGACTACCAAGTAAAGATCGGCGACTCGCGGTCGGATTAGCCTTGTCTGGCACCAAAGGAGAGGATGGAGTCAGTACAGCAGAGAGGATGAGTACCAGGAGAAGGAGGGGTATCTTGGTTGGCATGGCTACCGGGTACTGCTCGTCGGGGAGAAGTATGCAAAGCGAGCCATAATTTTTCGTTGGGGTGGCTGAGAGGGAGATGTACGAGAGTTTTTTTTCTCATTACTAGTTAGTATGCATGCTAGCTACTAGAGTACTCCTGCCGTCACGCCGTCAGTGACAAAACTGTGCAATTGAACGTTTGCGCCCCATGTATACTAATATTACTACTGTAGAGTACGCTAGTGTGCATATAGAACTCACTTTGTTCGACTACATGTTGTACTACGCGTGTACTACTATAAAAAAGAAGGAATAAAAAATTGTATTACGAGCTTTTTACATGATTCGGCCAGGGATCGGATCAGTCAGGTGGTACATGGTGGCGGAGCCAGGTGGTGCTGAGGGCTATGTCCATGTTGGACTTTCGTTAAGCAATACTTAGATTGAGGTGTTCGAGGTGTCCGATTACAAAACTTTCGGATTGTGGTTGCAAGTACGTTCGCTACAAGAGGCGTCGTGGATCTGCCTTCCGATTCTTCTCGTTTGCTGCGGGGCAACGCAGGCTCGTGATATCGGATTTCGAGGAGATCGTCTGTACGTGGTCCGTCTCTTACTCCTCGCTGATTCCTATCTAGCTACTCTAGTAGTTAGCCATCGTATAGTCAGACCATCAGACACCAGACCATCAGACCATCAGTCCTGACCATCAAACAATCAACCCATCAAGCAAGCTATGAGGTAGACTGAAGTTCGTCAATCACCGGAATCACCGGAGTCTTCCGTTCAAGTTGAAGATCAGGTACCATGGCGTTCATCCCCGTCATGCTCTCCATAGTCCTCCTTTTTTTGTTCATTGCCACGGATGCCTTCGTATTGCGGCAGCACGCGTTTCCCTGCGTGTGGGCTGTGTCGGCTGAAGCCTGTGCGAATCAACTGGCTCTCGGGCGGACTCTTGCCCGCCGATCCGCCACCAAGGATGATGAAGAAAGCGAAGATGTGGATAAGGTACCCGAGTTTGTCATGCCGCCGGTTGATGTCCTGGTTTCCGATACCCCCCCTGAACAGCGAGGTATCGGGGTAGGAATTGATCTTGGAACGACTAACTCCGCCGTGGCCTTCCTAGTCGATGGTATTCCCACAATAGTGCCCATTTCGGGTGCTGATGGCACTGTGGGAAGGACGATGCCGTCTGTAGTAGCATTCCTACCAGAGGGGAGAATTTTGTCAGGGATCGAAGCTGTTCGTTATGAGGTTCAGCATCCTTCGTCGACGTACCGCAACATAAAGCGCGTCCTGGGCATGGGCGGAGCCACTGCAGCCATCAGCGCTGAGGTGGTCCCAAATCTCCTTGTGAAGAGTGCGTCCATGAGGAGGAAGGGGCGATCGATGGGCAAGCGCAAATCTACAATTCAGCCCAGCTTGAAGCAGCAGCTCAAGGAGGCAGATGAAAATCCTGCCAGGCTCGCGTGTGCCATAGAGGGCGCCGAACCTACTGACCTGTCTCCGGAGGAAATTTCTGGCAGGCTGCTTGGACGGCTTTATGACGTCATTGAAGCTCACCATGAAAATTCCGTCAAGGTGACACGCGCCGTTATTGGCGTTCCGGCTTACTTTAATGATGCGCAAAGAGATGCTACCATCCGAGCATCTCAATTGGCGGGGGTTGAAAAGGTGCGATTGTTGAGGGAGCCGGAGGCAGCAGCGTTAGCGTATGGTATTGGCAAGGAACAGGCAGGAAAGAAAGATGACGACGAGCTAGTGCTAGTATTTGACCTTGGTGGTGGAACTTTTGATGTTAGTATATTGGAAGTCGGCGGTGGTATCACCGAAGTCGTTGCCACAGCCGGGAACAACATGCTCGGCGGTTCTGATTTTGACACAAGGATCGCCGAACATATGGCGAAGCGTATGGCAGCTCATGGAGCCAAAAAGATGTTTATGAAAGAGGGCGGTGATGTGGCGGATGCAATCGTCCGTTCCGCAGAAAAAGTTCGAATATATTTGAGTAACAACAAGTCCGTCCGCATGGCGCTCCCCCTCACTGCAGAGGGTTGGCTGGCACTGGAAAATTCCAGAGATGTTATTCTCACGGATTATGATGGCGATGATTTCGACGAAATGGGAAACTCCAACTCCACACATGCCTTGTGCAGGCTCTCTCGAGCTCGCATGGAAGATTTGTGTCTAGATGAATTCCTTGCCCTTTTGCGACCGGTTCGCGAAGTTGCACTTCTTGCGAGAGCCATGTTGCCTGGAGATGCCAACCCCGAAGCCGTCATGCAGGCAATCGAAGCAGAAGAAAGGATTGACCAAGCAAATGGCCAGCAAGCCTTCGATGACTTCTTCGATGAGATCAAGGGAGAATCAACATCGAGAGAGGAAGATGAAATTGATGCTGACACGCTACTCAAGCTCAAGGAGTTTGATGTCAAGGATAGAAAGAAGGCCCAGCAGCGGGGTCGCAAGAAGGCTCGCGAATTGGCTACGAGTTCTCGGAAGTTTAGGAAGGAGAAGCGCAAGGCAGATGAAAATTCCAAGTTCACTGCATTAGCTGCCTCTGGTAGGCAGGATAATGTGAAGGTGAGTAGATATGCCTCTACTTCGTGCAATAGTCCTTCTGATTGTGATCAAGTAAAGTTGCGTCTCCGTATGAAACATGAATTGACTTCAATTTCTTTGTTTTTCAACCCAATTACCAAATGTGCCCTGTATTCGACTTTATGTCCGATCCGTTCGAAAGATTCGAGATGGTATAACTGGACGCCCTATTTCACAAGTTGTCCTCGTTGGGGGTGCTACGAGAATGCCGGCCATTGGCCGATTGCTCGCTGCAATGACGGGGGTTGTACCACAAAAGACAGTCAATCCGGACGAGGCAGTAGCTTTAGGATGTGCCGTCCAGGTGGGCATTCTCGACGGAGACCAGGCCCTGGGAGGCTTTCAAGTGCTCAATCCGTTTCAGGCTGCCATGATGCGCGCAATGGTAAAGCAAAAGATTGAGAGCGGTGACCAATTCGACGATGAAGAGTTCGATCGTGGAGAGATAATAAGCTAATCTTTGTTGGAGATATTTTCTCTACGTTCTTACTTGTTTTTATTATTATGACATGATAAATGTGTGTGTGTGTGTGTGTGCGTTTCTTGTTGCGAATATCCGTGTATTCATGAGTGTTTTTGTTTCTATTTTCCATCGAAGGCACGCCTCCAGTAATCATCGAGGATTGGCATAGCCACCGGCCGCAAAATCGAAGGCACGCCTCCAGTAATCATCGAGGATTGGCATAGCCACCGGCAGGCTCAATTCCTTCAGCCTTCGTGTCGCTAAAGTCCCTCAAGAAAAAACGTTGCCTCTTGAGATCGAATGGTTTCTGCCTTGGAGGATCGTGTCCAGGGACAAATCCGACCAAATTCATTGTGTTATTAATCCATATTGCTCCGACGCGCCCCCCCGAGCCGGTGTCGTCCCAAACTTTGTGCACATATGTGGACTCGCGTACCCAGTCTTTGCAAATACAGCGAATGCAGCGGACGTCTGGCGGTTTATCGGTCTTGCTACCCACGAATCCCAGTGCAACGTATTTATCGCTTGGTGGAATTGGCTCCCAGGCGTAAAAGGGGTTGTTCCCGTGAGTCAACTTCCACACGAGACGGAAACGAGCTGGATGGGGCAAAAACTTCTGCAACACGTGGGGAAGCCACCCACTTCCTCCCATAAAGTTACCCGTCGTATCTGTGAGCTCGAGGGACAGCCTATCTTTGCCATCCCGATTGGGATTGTCATAACCGGATCCGACACAATGTCCGAGAGTGACGAAAGCCCTGTTTTGTTTGAAGGCACCGGCTTGGATAATTGGCTCCCATACGCCGATCTTTCGCCTACTCATACTACCCCGACTAGTCCAAACTTCTTGGAACCTAGCCACCTTTTTCACTTTGATCTTGATTCCGGCGAGGACAGGTTCAGGAATTCTTATAACTTGCTTCTCGTCTCCCCCTATTGGCATTGGCGGCAAGATTGGCGCCCCATTGTAGGAGACAATGCCACCTCCATCTGCATCATCTTCCCAGCCGACAGCGGCCTTGAAATCGTCAAGATTAATGTATCTATCCTTGTCTTTGTCCACCTCACGGAAGAAATCAATAATCAGAACTTGGTCGAGGTGCAGCCCAAGCCAGTCGAGGCCTCTCTTCAAGTCTTGCGCGGTCAGCATACCGTCGCGGTCCGTGTCGAAAGCCGCGAACGCATCCCGCGCATACAAAGACCGAGCCTTTAAGCAAGCTGTGATTCGCCCTGCAGCAATACGATACTGGAGCAAGTGATGTTCGTCCTTTGTAGTCAGGACCTTAGATAGAGATGTGGTTGCGGGATCCTGCTGCTTTCGTCGTCTATTGCTTCTGACCTCGTTAAAAAAGGCAGATCGCGCGCCACAACTGTTATTCTGCAGCCCTCTAAGAAGAAGGTTCAGGTCCTTTGGCACATAGTTGACTTCGCTGTCGATAAATCGAAAGCAAACCTGGGAGGTGGAGTCTTGATATGTCTGTGCGGACTGGTAACCTGTACTTGCATCAATCATGGTCCTTCCAGCGCGTAAGGCAACAATGGTATCCGTCCCAGGAATGAAGGGGACTCCACTATGGTTGTGCATTGCAGCTCGCATACATTCAGCCTCAAAGAGAGAGAGCGCTACATAATAGCGGCCTTCTTGCACGCGGTAGTACTTGCGCTGCATCAACATCTGCTTTAAACCCTCGAAGGAGATCTCTCCCCTCGCATTCATGGTACCCTGCTGGTGTAGGTCCGCGAGGAAAGCATCTCCGTCCTCGCCTCCCATATCAACGTCGACAGCCTTCAAAACTTCCTTCACCTCGTGGACGGAGAGACCTCCAGACTGCCTGGCAGCTCCCGAAAAGGCTCGCTTCAAATTAGCCTCCTGCTGGGAAGTGAAGCCCTTCCCAATAGACGCGACCTCTTGCATGCCCGCCTTGGAAGGGGCAAAGTCCATGACGACGATGACGTTCTTAAGACGACGGTGAGTCTTCAAGCTCCACCCTGGATCGTAATAATTTCTTGACATTAAGATATACTCTGGGAAGTCTAGTGCCGCCGACTTCGCGTACAAGTAGTTCTTGACAGCAAATTTGCTGGTAGGATAAAACGATTTCTCCCACGTCCCCGCATCAGGTTTCGGGGCCTCGGTTTTTGTCGGGCGAAACGCAAGATTGCCCCTTTGCGCCTTTGGCGCAGACAGTGAGGCAACTTTCCACGGTCGAGGGTTTTCCCCATCCCTTGAGTATTTCTTCTTCTTGGCTATCTCCTTTACTACTTCTTCTTCCTCTTCCTCCTCTTCCTCCTCCTAGACATATAAATTAGCAGCCCAAGCGTGTAAGTGTGAGAGTATGAAGTGAATTAGACAGAACGCACAACGTGACTGTTGAGAAAGCATATGAATGAGCTCACCTCTTCCTCCTCCTCTTCTTCTTCTTGCTCCTGAAGAACTTCTTCTTCCGCGACTTGCTCTCTCTGAAGATTGTGGTCATCATCCTTGTCGTCGTCTTCTGCAGAAGTGACGGGCGCCCCAAATCTTTTAGCAAGATTTTCGGAATTGACAAGAACCATTATAATTTTGTCAATGACAGCTTTGTCATAATCATTGACGACAAATTCGGCAGCTCGCTGGACTTCGTTCCGGATTGTATCCGAAAGGGGGGTCGGTACAGGAATATTGTTGAGGACAGCGAAGTCAACTCGCTCGCTTAAAACATCCATAGCCTTCTGAATTTTTTCAATGCCGACAATGGGCTGACTATTGTCAGTCTTATTACCGTCTTTGATATAGACACCGTATATATCCTCGATGTCATCCGAAAACAAGTTGCGTGCCCCGTCAAAGAAACCCTGGTTTCCGCTTGCAACAGCAGCAGACACGGCGGCAATCTCTTTCACCCTATCTGCGAAGGCTAGCTGAGTCAATTCTTTATATGAGCCCGTCAGCGTTTGGTAGGCGCGCTTCCTCAGCGTATTCTGCACGCTCTGGTGGCACAGCATACGAAATTGCATATTCTCGGACTTCATGCCATTTACGGTGAGCCAGGATGCCACGTCTTTCAGAAGTTGATCGCCAATCACTCCGTTGCCTCCACCCACGGACGAGATTGCAGGTTGTGCTGAGAGGGATAACAAATCTGCGCTACCCGAAAAGGCCTGCGCCCCTGGCTGCATACCAGCCTGTTGCTGTCCGAATGCTGGTGAGAACTGATTCGTTTGCTGCACCTGTCCATGAATAAGCTTCATCACCTCGGGAATTAGAAAGAGTTCGATTGTCTGGCCCTTGCCTATACCTCGCATTCGAAAGGCACCTTGCGCATAGTCTCTAAAAGTCATGTCCTTGCCCAATGTCAAGGCTGCCCGTGCATCAATACATTGATGGATATCCATTCCAGTCGTGTGTATCTGATCGTAAAAAGAGAAACGACGCTCGGGGGCGACGCCAGCTTGAGATAACCTTACAACAGTCATTCCCTGACGCAGAAGAATCATCTTCCGGTCCTTGTGGTCCAAAAAGACAACCCCATCAAATTCTTTGGCTAGGCCATTTAGGATCAAATACTTAGCAACATCGTAATTGCTCATGCCTGTGATGAGGGCTCCAGTATCAATAAGGACGTGGAAGGGAGGGTCGGCAGCGATGATGTCGTCTAGCAGTGTTGTGACAGTCCAGTTAACACCAACAAGCCGACTCCTAACAATAGATTCAGAGGTGAGATAGTTGTAAATTTGGCCGTCGACACCCTCGTCGAACTGACATTGACCAAGCTCTTCTGGAAGGAGGTCACTTGGAGTACCGCTGAAGCCAACTCGCCTTCCGAAGAGCATTTCCCCCCCCAAATCTTGCCCCGAGGCACTAAGTTTCTCGTTATGGTGTTCCATTACAAGTGGGAAGACAAAGCTGTCAAGATAGTACTCAATAGCTTGAGGAATGTTGCGAAGGAGTCGATAGGTCACTCCCACATGATGATCGTCCTTCACATCAAGCAGATGAAGGGGCCAGATATCGTCGGTCTTCGAAAATCCACCAGCGCGGATAGGAGATAGCAAACTGTTATCAGCGTTATCAGTTTCACCCTCGACCAGATCTGCTTCACGAGGACCGCGGACTTTGCCACCAGCCTCCTCTATCCACGAAGCATACCGTAGGGCCGAGGGTCTCTTGTGGTACGGTCCAATCTCCGAATCTAGCTTTTCTCGAAGTTCGCTGATGAGAGTTGTGAAGTCGGTGAAGCGCAGACCTTCGTAGCGATACGCAAGAATGGTTAAACTGATAATGACGTCGGGGTGTGAGAACTGGCTGGCCCGGCTGGGAACGTCCTTTCCTACGAACGGGACAGCGGCGAAGCGACGAACCAGAGAGATATTGGAATCAGATTCCATTGCGAGCCTCATGTCAACCTTGTTGAGGAGGCCAAAACCTACACGATTGATCTTGCCTAAGACGTGTGGTATGAAGTTGATAATCAACTCATGTGCAAGATTAATCATTTTCATATACTCGTCTTCGAGGCCTGCGTTGACAGCATTCGCTGCTTGCGTGTCCTTCGTCGGACCGTTGACCATATAGGAAAGCAAATGCCTGTCTTCAACGGCAGGAAGTCTCTTGTTGCGAAGGAATAGTAGCAACCAACGAGCCAATAGCTGTTTCAATTCCTTGTTGTAAAATTTCTTGTTGAGAAGGACTAGGTGAGGAGTATGCTGAAGCTGCTGGGTCACTATGCCTTGCTGAATCGCAGATGCGATACTGTCTAGGATGTGAATCGCCTCGCGGCTATCCTTGAATTTGACACTCATTTTCTTGCTCTTCGCATAATATACGGCATCGAGCGCATGCCACTGCATCTGCCAACGAAGGCCAACCCCGAACTTCCGTGAGCGGCTGAAGTCAATTGGGTGCTTCTCTCCGACAGGCCAATTGAGCTCACTCTTCAAAGGGTGAAGCACGAGATCCACTTCATCTATAAGAAGAACACCGTTTCGAAAAAGTTTCAGAATCTCCGAGGCGTAATAAACATCTTCAGGATTTACTGATAGCTCTTGAACGACGCTTGATTCACGGAACTTCTGTGCTATCTTCGAGAGAGAAAATTTACCGAAGAAACCAGAAGAGTCTTTTTGAAGTGAAGACCCAAATTTCGACTGCTCGAGATGCCTCATCATCTCCACAAACTTCAGTTGGAACGACTTGACACTCGTTGGTGTAGCGCAAATTATGGCCTTGCTGTCTCTTGCCTTGACTAACTTCATATAGAGGTCTCTCGTTACAGGGGTACTGCGATCATAGTAGAAAGTGAACACTGGCTTTCGAATAACAGCAGCAAATTTCTCCCTCATAACACCTCGAGACATTTCAAGCAGGGCATGCGGAACTACCTGGGTAACCAATGACTTCCCATCAGCGAGAATCAACGCTAGAAGAGGAGCGACAACGGTTGTCTTACCAGCTCCCATGATCATTTGATGGCACATTGAACGATTTTGCTTCAGGGACTGCACAAACTTGTTCACTAAGATGACTTGGCTCTTTCTTAACATGAGTGAGTAAGTAAACTCAAAGACGAGGAACCTCGGGTCGAACGATATGGCAGATGGGCTAACCGTCATGAAATGTCGCTCGCAGGTCAGATCGGTGGCGACCTGAGAAGCTTGGAGAGTAATTTCCTGACACAGACGCCTTTGATCCTCTGGCTTACTGTTCCTAGTCACACGACGGAGAAGCAGAATCAGTTTCTGGAGGCTAAATTGTAATTGAAAAACAAGAGAAGGGACCAATAACGTGAGAAAGGGCAGTTTGACAAACGGCAGCGTGTCGCTGAATAATCGATGACACGGCAGCACTTACCCGGTCAGGACACGGTGCGTCTGACCAATCCGAATCGACGTCAGCATCGCAACGATAGTGAGACTCATCACGGTCTTGTACGCTGACGCAGTCAAGTAAGGGTTAAGTGACCGAATATCGCTATCTGACGTCGTGGAGAGAATCGAGGCAACAAGCAATTCAAACCACGCAGATGGCTCTCGCTCGCTACATTGTCCGAGTCGAAATCGCAAAAAGTTACACTCGCCAACAACTCCACTTGCGTAAGGCGTGTCGCTCCTTTCATCGCTATTTACAATGGCAAGGGCACGATGCATGAGGTTAGAAAGTGACTTGCGATCAAAGTCCATTGAAGAATTCAGAGATCGGACAAGCGCAGTGAGCTGGTTCTGAGCCTTTGACATAGCCGGAGGCGATCCATGGAGGGCGTCGATATCTGCAGGAGCGAATCCTATCAAAGTCGGAGTCGTCCCAGCATTCTCCTTCTCCGCATACTTTCGCATGTCGGCAGAGATGCGTTGCATCGTTGCTTCAGAGCAGTGAGTCTTGCTCGCTCTCTCGTGTGATATATCAAACGGAACTGCACTGGAAACGAGAGGGAGACGTCTCTGGTTGAGAGAGAGGAACTGTACGAAGGATTCTAGTTTGACCGGAGCGAGTGGCTTCATCGCAAAAGCCTGTAGCTGTGCCAACGGAATGTTTACCGATGAACAGTTCTGGATGTCAAGATGGAAAACTTCCTGGGAGTAATCATTAATCTGCGGCACAACCCAAAGGCGGTGCTCAGAAGCTGAGGTCGGGCGGCGAAGGACGACTGCGGTCTGTGACAACGCTACCTTGTGAGTTCTGGGGAAGAAAAGCATGGATTTGATAGATTCTTTGACCAGAAAGTCGTGAACCTCTGTCACGAGACGGCTGACCGCGTCCTTCCCTTGAAACATGCCCTTGAACTTATTCATTGTGCTATCGACCGAAAATTTCGGGATATTCGGATTGCAGGCTACAGCTGGGTTGTCCGCCAAGGTTCTAAGGATTGACATTTCGGCCGATTTGGCAGTAAAGTCTGAAGGAGGAACAATGCGAACCAAGAGGCGCCCCCAGTTATGAGTACGGTCCGAAGGATGCAGCTTGAAGGCAACTGTTCCGACCAACAGATCATACATGAGGGGAAATCCATAATGGCCCGATGTCACCTCCACTCCAGAATTGAGGGCGCTATTGATATATTCAAGCGCTCTCAGTCCTCCGTACGCAACTTGGTCTTCCTCCGGTCTCGAGTACGCAGCTCCAAAGATCTTCGATGTTACCATGGTTTGTCTGGGGTTTTCGATAATTGTTTTATCAGCACCGTTGTCGAAGTCTGCAAAATCTGGGGATTTTATTGCGCCGAGGTTGACTGTCAACGATTTGTCGGGAGGCAAATGATACACACTGCTAACGGCAGTAACAAATGCTCTTCGATTTAACAAAATCAAAGGTGGTTTTGAAGTCGAGTTGACGGATCCCAGCCTGAGCAGGAGAAGTTCCTCCTGAGGGGTCAATCTGCACGCCGAGGACACAAAATCGCTCTTACGTACATATTCAATCATTTCCTCCTCGATACTCCATGGGCACTTCATCTCACCACCAAGACCCACGGTGACGGCAGATAGCTTGAGGCGGCAAGCATGAGCATCTGGGTGCATGTCATTTCCGAGGAATTCGAGTTGATTAAAAATTTGCAGTTCCTCCGCGCTAAGTTCCTCGCTCACACAGGACTCAACCATCTTGAAGACGTCTCGATAGGATCCGGTGATAAAATACATTACCATCAGATACATAGAGGATGCAAGGGAGGGCGTCACTAGGAACGACTTCGAGTTGTGAACGGGATATAGATAGCATTTGACTTCTCCCATATTATCAATCCACTCTTGATTCCTACGATCCAGAACAACCTGGACAGACAAGTGAGAGCTGTCGACATTGAGTCTCCTCGGAAGTGCACATCCAGGGACCAAGACAAACAGATCGTTGTCGGAGTTTTGAAGAACAATGAAGTGGGCAATGGAGCCGAGAAGCCGCTCGGCAATCTCTCTTGACTCCGTGGATGTCGATATAAAGAGACCACTATGGTCGTTGCTATAAAGGCGGTAATCGACCTTGCCATCAATTGCCTCCACTTTCTTCGATTTGAAAGATAGATTGACTCGAGGCAGTTCTACGACATCGATAGAACAAGCTTCATGTGCGGTCCTTACATTGGCCGTGCTCCAAATTAGAACGTGCGAAAGATTGTCAAGTCGAGATAGAAGCATGCCGATTCTCTTTAACAACGACATAGGAGTAGCCGTCATAACATTGAGGAGTGAGAGTTTTGGTCGGCTGGGATCTATCTCTTCAGATGTGTGATTGGCATCAAGGACAGGAATGCGCTGAACGAGGGCCTCCGCTTGAGAATTACAAAACCCACTTTTGTCCATATCGCTTCCTTTGAAGAGGCTGATATTCAGTCTAGTTGACGGTCCAGACAAAACTGGGGTAGACACCTCGACTTCGTCATCGTCATTATCATCATCTTCTGCAATGTTTTCGTTCAGGTAACCAATAATGTTGTCGTCAGAACTTTGCCAGAAGGAGTAAGCCTCAACCAACGCAGTCGGCAAGATACCAGCAAGGAACCTCTGCGGTATAAAAAGCTGCGTTCCCAGCTTAGAGTTCAGAGCTCTGGTAATCAAGAGAGAGGGCGCTGGCTCAAGAGAAGTCATGGGGATACCCGCTGACAAGGCAAGAATGCCAGCCACCCGGTCGGGATAAGGCTCCCCGGGAACCTCGTGAAGGCATAGAGACATGTTAGATGTGTACTCGAGAACGCGAAACATCCGACGACCGTGTTCCTTCACATTAAAGATATTGATAACGGGGGGATTCTGCCAGACAACCACCTCCTTCAGTGTGTGGGTTGACACACTTTCACCGCCGCGAGGATTCTCGATCCAACCAGCGAGTTGAACATACGGAGCATTCGACACATCCTCAGCACCCATGAAGAGTGTCACACCAGGAAGAATGAGAGGAAGCTTCTCTAAGAGAGCGTCGGCAACCCAGCTTTCTCCACCACGGAGCTTGTTAGGAAACTTTCGGGTCAACTTAGCAGAACGTCCCTCCTTGAAATCATGGTAATTACGACCATCAGGGGCCCACGACATGACGTCATAGCGACGACCGACCAGACGCCACCAGTAACGATTGCTAGTGTGCATCACTTCTGCACAGGCGACATCCGAGGCATCAGGAGCAATCTCTTTCCTGAGATGCTTGAAATCCGGATCATTCATAACATGAGGATCAAGAAGCGCCATTTTGTGGTTTTGCAATGTGAACTCACTAATCTGCGCATTCACCTCGATCCCGACGGCCTTCGTTGTGACGCGTAGCATCCACTGTTCGTAATTTTCCCCTTCTTTGGGGACACGATACCCCCCACCCCTTAGCTGCTCGTCCTCTGTATCGGGAACAAAACGCCCGTAGCAAGTGGGGTGCTGAATGCTCTTCCATTTCCTACTCTTTTGGATTTTGTTATCAAAATACTTGGTACGAGTTCCAGTACCAGTCGATATCCTTACCACGGCCTCCATGGCATCACTTCCTTCTTCGGGCTTCTCTTTCATGTATTTCATGATCTTTTGCCTCTGATTCTGTATGACATCAAATACCTCAGTCTGAGAAAGCTGTATAGATGGGGGTGGCTTCGTTGGGTCGGATGTATCAGCAAGGTCATCATAAATCTTGTTGCTGAAGCGGTGATTGATCATCAGATAAACCTGCGACGACAATAAGACAGAGACAGCTCTGAAGTCAAACTCTTCGTAATCATAATTCTTGAACATATACAAGAGGTGGGCATGTACCAGATTAGTAGTGTTGACGTGCTTGGTCCGGGAGGGATCGATCCAGTACTCCAGAGTCGGAAAAGCTTGCTCATCGAGTATCTTCCGTATCTTTTTCAAAGATGAGGCAATCTTGATGCTGTCCAAGGATTCCAAACCCCGGGGGCGATGTTTACCGGCAGCACACTTTTCAAGTGCAAATTTCATGAAACCCTCGACTCTCACGGCGAGTCGAACGGCATAGAGTATCAATGGCCCCGATGTTGATTTTTGGCTGTATTTTCCGACATCCATGTCAAGAGCACGGTCAAGTATTTTGACTACGCATGATGTCAAAACATCTGGAGACTTCGCGACTTCATTGAATAGAGTTCCCATTGGTGTAGAAAGCAAAGCCTGAAGCTTGTCCTCATCAACGACAGGAATCTCTGTCACTGCTCCCATATAGTCCGCACTCCTCCAATTACCAGGCTCAAAGAGAGAGGCGTCAACAATAAGCTGCAAGGATTTGGATTTCAATGCAGCCAACCGGCCGGGATCGCCGTTTGCAAAGAAGTCCAAGATGAGGGGTATGCGAATGTATGGTGCTGTCATAAATTGAAGGAACCTTTCGGCATCAGAGGCCGAGAGGACGCTATCAAAAGTAGGTAGCTCCTTCACATCCAAATGCAATATATCGTCCTCATTCTTCACCTGAATTGGCTTGTTCTTTCCTTTTCTAAACTTTTCCGCACAAGTGTTTACAAT
>Ga0315315_10002121_pt1 | contig 18207 bp, 15 predicted proteins | sample M140m3416metaG_FD_203699 | JGI IMG/M metagenome (GOLD analysis project Ga0315315, IMG submission 203699) | Ammonia-oxidizing marine archaeal communities from Monterey Bay, California, United States - M1 40m 3416 | ecosystem: Environmental > Aquatic > Marine > Intertidal zone | place: USA... | reverse complement strand
TTCTAAGACACTAGTTAATAATTCCTCTTTCAAATCAGGAAAATTATAATCTTTAAAAATATCGTTACTAACATGTAAAGCAATTTCTAAGTTTTTTATAAAAATTTTACTTTGATGTTCCTTAAAATCAATATCTAAAGAGTTTGGATTTATTTCGTTAAAGTTATATTTCTTAGTTGAATGATTTAAAATTGATTTTTTTTCCTTTTCAATATTTTCAATTGAACCAAATCCATCAAGATGAGCAGCGGCAATGCTTGTAATTACTCCGTAGTCCGGATTAACTATTGAAGACAAATATTCTATATCCCCAACTTTATTTGCCCCTAGCTCTAAAACATACATTTCAGAATCAAGAGAAAAAGAGAAAATTGATAATGGAACACTGATTGATGTATTATAATTTCCTAAAGTTTTTTCGACCTTAAACTTAGATTGGAGTAAGTGTGCTATCAAATCCTTGGTTGTTGTTTTTCCATTTGAACCTGTAATTCCTATAATTTTTCCATTAAAACTCTTTAACCAAGAAATTGATAGTTCTTTCATAAAAGCATGTAAATCTTCAACAAAAAGGTGATGGGGACTTTCATGCTTATTATTTGATAACGTATAACTTGCACCATTTTGTAAGGCTTGTTCAACGAAATCATTTCCGTCAAAATTTTCTCCTTTGATCGCAATAAATAAATCATTTTTTTCGATATTTCTACTATCAATTGATATTCCATTTATTTGCCTATCAAAAGATTGATTTAAAAAAGTCTCAAAAATTGTCAAAAAATGGTTTTTTTCTTTTAAATCAATTCTCATAAAATCCTTTAATTATATCCCTATCAGAAAAAAAATGTTTAATACCATTAATTTCTTGATACTCTTCCGTTCCTTTTCCAAAAATAATTAATATTTCATCTGACTTTAAATTAGTTAAAGCAAATTCAAGCGCTTCTTTTCTATCATTAAATGAATGATAGTTTTCTTTTGAAAATCCATTTTTTATATCATCATTTATTGCTTCTATGTCTTCAAATCTAGGATTATCAGGTGCTAAATAACATTCTGTAGAATATTTTTCTACGACTTTTGCCATTTTTGGTCTTTTTGATTTATCTCTACCACCTCCTGCACCAAAAAGAACTTTCAATGAATGACTATAGTTGTCTTTGAGTGTTTTTAAAATTTTTGAGTACGCATCAGGTGTATGTCCATAATCTAAAAATATTATTTGATTGTTTTTATTTTCAACTAAATGAAGTCTTCCATCTATATTTATACAATTTTTAATTCCTTCAGAAATAGATTGTTTCGTAATGTTAAGCTCCACAGCGATCGTTGCTGCAAGAACAATGTTTTCTAAATTAAATACACCAATCAGCTTAGATTCAAAGTCTAAAGTTTTGAAATCCCATTCTAAAGTTCCTGTTATACCCAAGTCATTGATGTTGTAGTTAGTACAAGCATAATCAGTATCTTTATTTTCAAAAGAAATACATTTAGTATGTGATTTTAACTCTAAGATTTTCTTACCGTATTGATCATCAAGCATAACAACCGAAGAACCATTTTCTTTATTTAAATCAAAAAGTTTTAACTTTTCACTAAAATATTCTTCCATTGTCTTATGATAATCTAAGTGATCAAGTGTAAGATTTGTAAATGCAGTTATATCAAAAAAAATATTTTCTATCCTCCTTTGAGATAATGCGTGAGAAGAAACCTCCAGAATAACATTTTTAAAGCCATCTTTAGCTGCATGATTTAATATTTCATATAAATCAAAAATATCTGGCGTAGTTAGAGCTGATTCAATATCAATTGAAGGCTTTATTCCACTTGTTCCTACCTGTAAAGTCTTTTCATTATTAGTATCTAAAATGCTTTTTAAAATCGTTGATGTTGATGTTTTACCGTTCGTGCCAGTTATTCCTATCAACTTTACTTTATTTTGGGGAAAATTATAAAAATTTGAACAAGCAATCCCTGCAGCAGCTCTAACATCATCAACTTTAATTATATTCTTTTGAGATTCCAATTGGTCAGAATCAGAAATTACTAAACATGCTCCATTTTTGAATGCATCTTCAATAAAGTCATTACCATCATAATTATCACCTTTAAAAGCGAAAAAAATAAATCCACTCTTAACTTTTGAAGAATTATTAGTTAAACCTTGAACTAATATTCTGGGAGGTTCAATAGTTTCTATTGAAATATTATTTAATACTTTATCTATTTCTATCATAAATCGTATTTATTTCTGAATGATTTATTACTGGAGGCATATGAATATATCTAATATAATCATCTAGTGATCTTTGATCCCATGGGTCTCTAAAATAATTATCTGTATCTAAAAAACCTTTTCTTGAGTTGTAATATGTAAACTTATCTAGAGACGAATTAAAAAAACCACTTGAGTAAAAATCATTATTATTAGAAATATATTTACTTGCTTCAACCCAACCAGGCAATCCAGCATCAAGGTAAAGCGATGTAGAAGTATTTAAAGGAAGAAGCATACCAGTATTATTCTTTTTAGCAAATCTATTGTATACTGGCGCATTTAGTTTAATTGATTCATTTATCACATCTAGTTTGAAAAAAGTTTCAAGGGTTTCATTTGTATTGATGTTTGCAATTAGCATTAATTCTAAATCAGATAATTCCTCAACGAGCAGAGGTTGAATATTATCTGAAATATTATCACTAGTATCTTGTCCATAAAGACTTACAAGAAATAACAGAGATAAAATTAACTTAATCATCTAAACTTACCTTCATTCTACTTTTTTTTACCTTTGACCTTCTTTTCTTAGTTTCAACTCTTTTAACTTTAGAACTCCTAGAAGGTTTCGTAGGAATTCGTTTTGCTTGTATTTTAATATCGCTAAATAGTTTTTCTAATCTATTTATAGCATCATCTTTATTTTTTTTTTGAGATTTAAAAGATTGCGCAATAATTGTTATAAATCCATTTTTGGAAATTCTTTTTCCATAGGCAGATATAAATCTCTGTTTAATTGCATCAGAAATTTCTGATTCATATATATTATATTTTAATTGAACAGCTGTTGAAACTTTGTTGACATGTTGTCCGCCTGGCCCACTAGATCTAACAAAGGAAAAATGTAGCTCTGATTCTTTAATTTTTATCATTAAAATTGTTTATAAAATTTACAGAAATTTTTATGAATAGTTTTACAAAACATAGAATAACAGTATTTGGGATAAATGGATGCCATGATGCAATCAAATCATCTATAATTGACGTCAACCAAATAATTATCGAGAAAAATTCTCCAGCAGAAAAAAGTAATAAAATAAATGAAGCCTTAAGAAATATATCTCATGGATTAATTGATAAGGTAGATTCTGAAAGCTTTAAGAAATATGTTGATAATAATAGAGCACAAGGCATCTATATTAAAGCTCAAGCTAAAACTTTTCATGAACTGCCGGTAGTTGAAAATGAAACTGCTTGTTTTGTTGTACTCGATCAAGTCCAAGATCCTCATAATTTGGGGCAAATCTTACGAATTTGTGCTGGTGGAAATATTGACGGGGTTGTTATTACAGAAAGAAATAGTGTCTCAATGACAAGTGCTGTTGCTCAGGTAAGTCAAGGAGGTTTCTCTAAGGTACCACTATATGCAATTACAAATATTAATAAAGCTATAACTCATTTTAAAGATAACGACTTTTGGATTACAAGCTTTGAAAATAATATTAAGGCTAAAGATTGGTATGCTGTAGATTTAAAAGGAAGATCTGTATTGATTTTTGGTGGCGAAGGAAGTGGAATTAGTAAACAAGTACTTAAAAATTCAGATTTCATGGCTACTATTCCAATGTCTCACGAAATGAATTCTTTAAATGTTGCTACTGCCGTAAGTGCTATAGTTTTTGAAAGATTAAGACAAGTGCTCAGTTAAGTTTTGCAAAATCTTCTGTTGCCTTCCAAACTCTCCAAACATTCTTATAACAAATTTTTTCAATTTCTTCTTCAGAATATCCTCTCTTCAAAAGATGAAAGATTACCATAGGGAATCCTTCTGGTCCTTTTAAATCAGTTGGAAGTGTATAACCAACCCCATCAAAATCAGAACCAAATCCGACATGATCAATACCAACTAAATTAACAACATGATCAATATGATCAGCAACTTTTTCAGAACTTACATATAAAAACCTTTTATCGTATTGCTCTCTTCTGTAGTTGTCATAAGAAGCATAGTCAGTTGGATCTAAATTATTATCTTTAATATACTTTGCTACATCAGCATCAATTGGAGCTTTAGTATCTTTTGATGCTTGGTCAACAAAATATGATGCAAAATTTATCTGGACAACTCCACCATTCTCTGCAAGTCTTTTAATCATGTCATCGTCCATATTTCTTTCCCAATCAGGAGTAAAGTGTCTACATGACGAATGTGAAGCAATTGCTGGAACTTGAGTAACATCCATAACCTGATAAAATGCGTCATCTGAAACGTGAGAAATATCTACCATTATACCAACACGATTCATTTCTTTGACCACTTCTCTACCATAAGCACTTAATCCATTATGTGTACGTTTTCCTAAATTGTAAGAGGAATCGCAAATTAAATTATCTTCTGAATGAGTAAGAGTAATGTAGCTTATTCCTTTATCATGAAAATATTGAACGTTGGATAAGTCTTCCTCAAGCGGAGCTCCGTTTTCCATACCCATTGGTAGTGCTATTTTACCTTCTGAAACAATTCTTTCAGCTTCTTCAGCGCTATGAGCAATCTCAAATTTATCTGGATGATCTGAAACGATTCTTTCAACAATAGCAATTAACTCTTCTGCTTTTTCTTTTGCTCCACCAGTTACTTGATAAGTTGCAGGAACATAGATAGCCATAAAAGGAACATCTAACCCACCTTCTTTTGCTCTAACATAGTCAAAATCACCTGGAGATCTTTTTGAAATATCTTCATAGCCCCACTTATGCATTCTCCATGGAGTATCGATGTGTCCATCAGTAATAATAAATTTTTGGGATAACTCTTTAGCTTTTTTCATTAGCTGTTTGTCATTATTTGTATCACAATTCATAATTATAAGAGTTGAAAGTATGATTAAAAAAGATTTGTATAATTTCATTATTATTATCCTTTTTCATTTGGAGGTTAGTAGCGGGAGTAGGATTTGAACCTACGACCTCCGGGTTATGAGCCCGACGAGCTACCAAGCTGCTCCATCCCGCGATCTGTTTGTATAATAAGTATAATTAGAAAAAGGAGGAACTTTTTTTTAAAAAAAACATAAGTACTAATGAGGAGCAAGTTAAAGTTTAAAATTACCTCTTAATTCCTTTCTCTTACCCTTGGTTAGGTTTTAATTTGCTCCTCGAATTAATAAATTCTTTTTGGACGAATTCCAATTCCAGTGACTAACACATATGATGTTGAATCAATTTCTTTTGCAATGTGATTTACATCAATGATTCCATGTTCATTTGATCCAAAAATTAAAACTTCATCACCGTAATTGATTTCGGCTGACCCAATATCAATCATTAACTGATCCATGCAAATTCTTCCTGTAATTTTGAAGTTTTGATTTTTAAACTTAACAAAACCATTTATGTACCATGGTCGAGGTACACCATCAGCAAAACCAGCTTGAACAACAGCTATACGAGTCTTTACTTGGGTAGTATAAACTCCGCCATAACTGATATGAGTTCCTGCTTCAACATCTCTTATCTCAACAACTGGCGCTGTAAATGTCATAACAGGTTTTATTGATAGTTCCTGAGGAACTTCATCGGAAGGAAACGCACCATATAAAAGCATTCCTGTTCTTACCATATTAAATCGAGATTCTTTTAGATTTAAAATAGCTCCACTGTTACTGGAATGAATGAATTCGGGGCTTATATCTATTTTTTTTGCTATTTCTAAAACCTTATTAAAACTACTAAGCTGACTGTTAGCGTAGGAAAGATCACCTTCATCAGCAGTAGCAAAATGAGAGTAAAGTCCTTCTACTTTAATATTATTAAGTTGACTGGCTTCTTTTAAAAAATCCTCTGCTTCCTCTAAAGGAACTCCAAGCCTTGTCATTCCTGTATCAATTTTTAGATGAACTTTTATGCTATCTCCTTTATATGATTTAAGAGCCTGTAAGTCGTCAAAAGATGAAATATTTAAAGTAAAATTGTATTTTGAAACTTCTTCAATTCTTGTTGGGTCAAATTTTGCATAAATAAAAATATCTGTTTTAATACCAGCATCGCGTAATTCAATTCCTTCATCAATTGTGAAGACAGCTAAATACCTTACTCCTTCTTCTTCAAGAGTCTTTGATACTTCTACAGCTCCATGCCCATAAGCATTTGCCTTAACTGTAGCCATAATAGGAATTTTTCCAACCTCGCTTTTAACTAATTGATAGTTTTTTTTGAGCTGCTGTAAATCAATATGAATCTTTGGACCTAAATAACTCATTAATGAGCCTCATACCAAGAAGGACCAACACCAAAATCTATTTCAATTGGAACATCAAGCTTCATTGCATCTCTCATATTTTCAATTACCATTTTTGAAATATAATCAATTTCATCATTGTGGACTTCTAATAACAGCTCATCATGAATTTGCATTATGAGCTTCGATTTTAAATTTTCTTTCTTCATTTGACGATGTATTTTTATCATAGCCAATTTAATCATTTCTGCAGCAGTTCCTTGAATTGGCATGTTAATCGCCATTCGTTCAGCCGCATCTCTTCGAATTTTGTTTTGACTGTCTGAGTCCCAAACAGCTCGCCTTCTACCTAATAAAGTTTCAACTGATTTGGTTTCTTTGATCTGAAGTTTCGAATTTTCAATATATTTTTCAATACCTTGATACTTTTGAAAATAAGCATCTTTAATTTGTTTGGCTTCTCCAAATGGAATGTCAAGTTCTTGACTCAATCTAAATGGACCTGCACCATACATTATTCCAAAGTTTACAATTTTTGCAATCCTTCTCATCTCAGGTAGAACCATATCGTCATTATCAACATTAAAAATATTTTTTGCTGTAAAAGTGTGTATGTCTTCACCATTATTTAATGCAGAAATTAATGATTCATCTCCGCTGAGATGAGCCATTACTCTTAACTCTACTTGTGAATAGTCTGCAGAAAAAATTTGATATTCATCAGACTGCGCTTTTATTGCTTTTCTAATTTCTTTACCGTCTTCAGTTCTTATTGGAATGTTTTGGAAATTAGGACTGCTTGTTGACAGTCTTCCTGTTGCAGTCATTGTCTGGTTAAAGGATGAATGGACTCGATGAGTGTCTTCTATTATGTATGAAGGTAGAGGGTCTAAATAAGTATTTTTTAATTTATATAGTTTTCTATAGTTCAATACCAACTCCGGTAAAGGATGTTTTTGTTTTAGCTCATTTAAAACTGCTTCTGCAGTAGATCTTTTTTTTATCATAGGAAGTTTTAACTTATCAAAAAGTATTACAGCAAGCTGCTGAGAAGAGTTAAGATTAAACTCTTCTCCAGCTAAATCTAAAATTTCTGATTGAAGTGAATCAATTTTCTTTCCAATCTCACTTGATCTATTTTCCAAATAATCTTTATCAATAAAAATACCATTATATTGCATATCAATTAATACCGGCAATAAATCAATTTCAATTGATTTGAAATAATTAAACAATTTCTGCTTTTTCAAATCCTTCATAAAAATTTCTGTTAATTCTATAACGACGTCAGCATCTTCTGCAGCATAAAAAGAAATATCTTCTAATGAAACTTGATCCATTGTGATTTGATTCTTACCAACTCCAATTAAATCTTTTATTGGTACCATCTTATAGTTCAAATGTGCTAAAGATAGATTGTCTAATTTGTAAGATCTAGCATTCGGATTTAATAAATGAGCCGCAATCATTGTATCAAATTCAATTCCTTTTAAATTAATTCCAAATCGCTTCATAATAAGAGCATCGTACTTGATATTCTGACCTGTTTTTGGAATATTTTCATTTTCTAAATATGGTTTCAATATTCTAATTACTTCTTCTAAATCATTGTTCCCAAATAAATTTTCAGTCTTATCTTTATAAAGAATTGGAACATAAATGCCAGTATCTTTTTTTGTGGAAAAACTGAAACCAACAATATCAGCTGCCATAGGATTTATAGATGTTGTTTCTAAATCAACAGATAACCATTTTTCTTCTTCCAGTGATTCAACAAAACCAATCAAGTCTTCAAGATTTAAAATATTCTTATAATCTTTCTTTCTTTCAACTGTTTTTGGTTCAATGGTATCATTCGAACCAATTTTTTTAAGTAGTCCAGAAAATTCTAGCTCCTTAAAAATATCTTCAAGCTTAGATAAATTCATTTCATTAATCTTAAAGTCTTCAACTGAAGCATCAATGTTTACGTCAGTAAGAATAGTTACGAGCTGCTTACTTAATAATGCATTATCTTTGTCAGAAAGAAGCTTGTCTTTCATCTTTTCATTTTTAATTAAATCTATATTTTCATAAATCGATTCAATATTTCCATGCTCTTTAATAAGCTTCATAGCTGTTTTGGGACCTACGCCCTGAATTCCAGGAACGTTATCCGAACTATCTCCCATTAAACCTAACAAATCGATAATATTTTTTGGGCCTACGCCCCATTTTTCTACTACTTTGTCAACATTAAATATTTCCTTTTCTCTTTTTCGAGCTTGTGGAGCATAAAGGAACGTCGAACTATCAATTAGTTGCATAAAGTCTTTATCGCCACTAACAATATTGCATTGTAAATCACTGTCAGAACACTTTTTAGCAACAGTTCCAATAATATCATCAGCTTCAACACCATCTACTCTTAATACTGGTATATTCATTGCTTCAAGAAGTGTCCATAAATAAGGTAACTGCGTTTGTATTTCATCTGGCATTTCAGATCTATTTGCTTTGTAATCTGAAAAAATCTCATGTCTGAAATTTTTACCCTTTGAATCAAATGCAGCAACTAAATAATCAGGTTTTTCTTCTTCAATCAATTGAAATACTTGATTTGCGAAGCCAAAAATAGCACTTGTTGGTGTTCCTGCAGAATTGGTAAGTGGATTTCTAATTAATGCGTAATGCGCACGATATAAGGTAGCATAACCATCAATAATAAATAATCTTTTTTGTTTTGTTGAGCTCATAATTTAGCGGGCAATAATACCCGCTAAATTATGAAAATAAGACATTAGAAACTATATGTTAATGACATTCCAATTTCTCTTGGAGGGCCAAATGATTTATATAGCTCTTCATGGAAGTGAGGAGGTTCTAATCCAAAAATAAATCCTCGATCAGCATATGACTCATCAAGAATATTTTTAGCATAAACTCCTAATCTTAGCTTATTAAATGTATGTGAATAATATGCATTCAATAAATGATATGGTTCTGACTCATATTCATCATGCATTGAATCAAAGACAAAGGCATCTTTACCTGCGATTTCAACCATTAATGAACTGTCTTCAGTAAAATCATAGTTTACAGATAAACTATAGTTCCAATTTGGAGCATGAGCTTTTTGTCCATGATCAGCATGTCCTTCATGTCCACCGTGATCGTCATGGTCATCGCCATGGTCATCGTGGTCATCACCATCATGATCATCATCATGGTCATCATCATGGTCATCGCCATCATGATCATCCCCATCATGGTCATCGCCATGGTCATCACCATGGTCATCGTGATGGTCGCCATCATGATCATCATGGTCACCAAAATGGATTTCGGAACTCATGTAACCAAGAGTAAGACCCATGGATAATTTATCTGAGAATTTGAATTCACCATGTGTTTCAGTTCCATACTCATATCCTGAATCAGCATTTTGTTTAAAAAATGCAAATGCATTAGGATTTGCTGGATCTACCTGTTCAGTAGTCTCAAAGATATGTCCATTATGCTCTAGATAGAACAATGAAGAATGAAGCTTTATATTGCCTTTATTCCATCTAATACCAGTTGTTATATCAGTATAGATTTCATCATCATAGGTTTTATCTTCCATATCTAAATAAGGATTTTGATTAACTCCTGCAGGATGATATCCTTCAGCAGCATATATATACCAATGAAGATTGCTTGTTGGATGCATCTCATATGAAACTTTGTATGATGTATTCCAATCTCCATCAACTTTAAGGCTTGCGCCTGGATTGTCGAAATCAAAATAATCAATATCTCTTGCTTCATGTCTAAAAGCAACCGCTAGAACTGAATGATCACCAAAATCATATGCTAACTCACCATAAAATGATTTTGTAAGAATATCATATCCTGTTGACAATCCTGTAGCTGATCCGCCAAAGACGTATCCAGCTGCATCTGTAGTTTCTTCATACATTGAATTATATATTCCAAATACATAATTAACTCTTCTACCATCGTTAACATTTGATCTAAATCTTAAATCAACTGTCCTTGTGTCAATGTCTCTAGAAAATGAATCAAAGAAATCATACGATTTAAAATCAAAATCTTCGTCATGATCTTCATCATGATCATCACCATCATGGTCGTCACCATCATGGTCACCATCGTGGTCACCATCGTGGTCATCGTGATGGTCATCACCTTCCCAATTAACCCAAAAATCATAATTACCCCAATCTGAATCGTAACTATGTAACGTTTCATTTTTTGACATACCTACATTTAGGTCAACAATCTGTTCTCCTAAATCATATCTGTAGTCAGCAATGAAAATCTGTGACTTTTGACTATCTTTTCCAGGGTTGTCAGAATATGTAATGTTGTCAGTGTTATTATCTGGAGCCCAATTATCATATCCATTATCAAAATCTGAAGCGATCATGGTATATTTTTGTGTAATTAAATCACCTTCTTTAAGTAATTTTGCTCTTATTGATGTTTCATTCTTATTAGCTGATGAATAATTATCACCTAAAGAAACATTTTCTTTATAACCATCTGAAACATTTGAATGTCCTACTAAACGTAATTTCCACCCATTTTCAAAAGGTAGATTGTACACTAAACCAGTAGTGTAAGTATTATATGATCCAAATTGAGTCATAAAATATCCACCCTCTTCATCTGTAGGGTCATTTGTTTTAAAGTTGATTAAACCGCTTGATGCTGAAGCACCAAATAAACTTGTTTGAACACCCATCAATACTTCAACTTGTTGCATGTCAAACAATGGTGTAATCATTCCTAATTCAGATAGATCCATTCCATCAAGAACTATACCAACATATGGACTTGGTGGGCCTTGGTCTGCGTACCTACTGACTGAACCCTCTCCTCTAATTTGAAAATATCTGGGTCTTGATGAACCTCCAGCATAATTCAAGTTAGGGACTCTATGAAGCAAGTCGCTAAAGTGTTGTCCTTCCATTATTTTTAATTCATCATTAAAAATAATTGCGGAAGCGGCCAAATCGCCTTCATTAACCTGCCTTAAAGACGAGAAAACTTCAACGCCTTCAAGCTCGATTGGATTCAATGAGTCTGATTCGGTTACAACGTTTTGTGCAAATAACGCACTTATTAATATTATTAAACTAAAGTAGTTTTTCATTTTTTCTCCTAAAATGATTTGTTAAAACTCTGATATCAAAGATTGATATCAATTTGTAATGATATGATTATTGTGGTGGGGATTTGTTTAAGAAACAAAATAAATTAAACGATTTGTAATTAGATACATATTGTTTAAAAATAATATTTTTAAAGTTTATTTTTGCAGAAGTAGTCGATATTTCTACAAAAGAATTTTCACTATTAAACTGACAAAAATCACAGTTTTCCTCTACCGTATTATAATCAGAAGCATGATCTGCGTTTTCAGCATATTCATGTTCGTGCATATGTACATTCAAACTAAGGAAGGTAAAAGAAAGTAGTGTAATTGCGATTATAGTTTTTTTCATTTTTACTTTAAAAATTTATTAAGTTAACATTATGAAAAATGAAATAACTCTCAAAGCCTTTTTTTTAAGTATTTTCTTGTCAATAATCCTATCATCTGCAATGGTATATTTAGGTCTTTATGCAGGAATGACTATTTCGGCATCAATTCCTGCAGCTATTATGTCAATGGGGATTCTTAGACTTTTTAAAAATTCAAACATATTAGAAAACAATATTGTACAAACCGCAGCATCTGCTGGTGAATCTTTGGCTGCAGGAGTCATTTTTACACTACCTGCCCTACTGCTTATAGGTTATTGGGATACAATTAGCTACTGGGAAGTTACTAAAATTGCAATGGTTGGTGGTATTTTAGGAGCACTTTTCACAGTGCCATTAAGGAGAGCATTAATTTTAAAAGCTCAGTTACGCTTTCCAGAGGGAGTGGCTACTGCAGCTGTGCTAAAAACTGGTCATGAAACTAATGCAGAAAAATCTCAACAAAGTTTGAAGATTATTGGTATATCCGCTCTTGTTGGAGGATTTGTCAAGCTTGGAGAGTTGGCTTTTAGTATTTGGTCGAGTGTATTTAGTGGCGCTATAGCTATTCAAGGAGCAATATTTGGAATGGGAGCAAGCCTGTCACCTTCATTGTTTAGCGTTGGTTATATTGTTGGAAGAAATATTGGTATTCTTGCCTTCACAGGAGGATTAATATCATGGGCTGTTGCCATACCTATCTATTCTTATCTATATGGATTTGAAGGAGATAATTATTTTGAAAGTGCGAATGTAATCTGGAATGCTAAGATCCGTTATCTTGGTGTTGGTGCAATGGTTGTTGGTGGTATCTGGTCTGTTATTCAGCTTGCCAAGCCATTGATAGAAAGTATTCAATTAAGTTTAAAGACGCTAAAAGAAAGCTCTGATAACATTTCATTGGAAGAAAGAGATCTACCAATCAACTATGTTTTCGTAGCTATCATAGCAATGTTGATACCAATTGCTCTTACTTATTTTGGAATAATAGGTTCTTGGACATCAGCAATCATTCTTTCATTTGTTATGCTTATTTTTGGCTTTTTATTCTCAGCTGTTGCAGCCTATATGGCTGGAGTAGTTGGATCATCTAATAATCCTATTTCAGGAGTAACAATTGCTACAATTCTGTTTAGCTCACTATTAATTATTACTTTTTTTGATATTGACTCTTCCAAAGGAGCTGCAGCTGCAATTTTAATTGGTGCAGTTGTGTGTTGTGCTGCAGCAATTGGAGGAGATAATCTTCAAGATCTTAAAACTGGTAATATTGTTGGTGCAACTCCATGGAAACAACAATTAATGCAATTGGTTGGTGTTGTAAGTGCTGCGTTAACACTTGGAATAGTATTAACCCTTCTACATGAAGCATATGGTATAGGAAGTTCTGATTTACCAGCTCCTCAAGCTGTTTTAATGACCAATGTAGCAAATGGAGTATTTGCAGGTAATCTAGAATGGGGAATGATCTATGCTGGTGCAATTTTAGGAATTATTATTATTTTAATTGATCAATATCAAGCTTATCGAAAAGCAGATTTTAGAGTACCAATATTGGCTGTTGCGATTGGAATCTATCTTCCAATTGAGTTAACTCTTCCTATTTTTATCGGAGGAATGCTAAATCATATTGCAAGTAAAACTGCCTCTGATGATGGTAAAAATAATGGGTTATTGATAGCCTCTGGTCTAATTACTGGCGAGGCATTAATGGCTATTTTTATTGCAGTACCTCTCTTCTTTGACAAGAACTATTGGCCTTCCTTAGCTCTGTCATCACCTTTTGACGATCTAGTTGGACTAGCTATAATTTCAATTATACTATATAGATTGTATTTAGTAGCAAGAAAATAATTAGAAACCACTAATAGTAAATTTTGTTTTGTTCTCAAGCTTTTTGCTTTGACTTAAAGCTTTATCATAAGAGTTGAAGTGTTCACTTCTTACATAATAAATCATTTTACCATTTTTAAATACTTGATCAATTTGAATATTCTTTATTTTTTCTTCATTCAGTGAATCTTTCAACACTTTAGCATTTTCAATTGAAGAAAATGCACCAAATTGAATAAACCATATTCTCTTTTGATTAGGGGTTACATTATTTCTAGTGGTTGTAATTTGTTTTGCTGATAAAAGTTTCTGATAAACTTTCAATGAATCTGTCTCTCCTGCAGCATTTAAAGATTTGAATAATAAATCTTTTGATGACTGACTTTTTAGGTGAAACGGTGCATTTAAATTGAAATCTTTAAAAATATTTGATGATGCTATATAAGAACCTTTTGCGTAAAAAATTTCTGCTTTTTTAAGCTTTGAGAGCCACGCGAAATCTGAGTTTTCATTAGTATTAATTATTTCCTGATAAATTTTTAATGCTTCATCTGCATTAGTTAGTTTGATTGCTCTTTCATAAAGTAAATCTAAATCTTTATTTTGCGCAAACAACTGAAATGACAATAAAATAAAAATGAAAATGCTATTTAATAATTTCATCTTTAATCATTTCGTTACATAATGAAGAAATAGACTTTCTCAATTCAAAGTTATCAGAATCTAATTTTAATTTATTAAGCCTAATGGAATGGCAGGAATGATTGCTTTTCATAAACCTATCAACAAGCTCATTAGCATTCGTTACCTCATTTTTCTCTAAAAGAATATCAACCAACCTATTTAAAGCAAAGCCGTCAAAATCATTATCCAAAAGGCTTCTGTAAAGATCTTCAACTTCGTCATATTGCTGATTATCAAATAATATATTTTCTATCTTGTTATAAGCCATTGTTCTTTGAGATGGCTTATGCTGAGCATATAACTTATAGTAAGATATTGCCACATCAATATTATCCTTATTGTGATTTGCAAGCTCTAAAGCGGTTTCAGGATAGATGTTTGAAGCATCTGCACTTTTTTCTAAAAAGCGGACATAATTTTTGATTTTATCTTTTGATTTGTAATCCATCGCTATGTAATAGTTTAACATAGATTCATCATTTTTTTTGTGATTAATATCAATGCTCATTAATTTTTTTTCATGCTTCAGAGCTTCTTTCCAGTTTTGATTTTGAGAAGCAATATCTTTTAGTTTTAATAAAGCCCATTTATTTGCTGAGTCCAAAGATAGAATATTGTTTAACTCTTCTTCTGCTTTTATAATATTTTTGTCTTTTAAAAAATCTTTAGAGAGAGCTATGTGTGCTTCAATTTTCTTTAATTTTGAAATTTGAGGTCTAAGTACGACTGTTTGATGAATCTTAATAGCCTGCTTTACATCTTTATCTCTCACAATATCACCCAGAAGTAAATAGGCATCAATATTATTAGAATCTTTTGAAATAATTTCTCTTAGGAGATAATATGCTTTATCTTTTTTTCCACTTATTAATGCCTTCAATGCATTGTTAAAGGCTTCAGTATCTGTAGGTATGTTTTTAGATCGACTATTGACAGCAAAAAAAATAATTAAGACAAGAACAACTGAGATTATTATAAAAATTTGCAAATTACTCAAAGAAAAAAATTCCAAAGAATTACTCCTTATCGGAAAAACTAAATTCTTCGCCAACAGCAACATTTCTCAAGCTATCAAGTTCCTCTGAAATTTCTTTATTTGATTTAACTAGCTTAGAAATTTCTGATCTGTAAGAAAAAACTGCCTTTAATGATATTATGTAGCCAATAATTACACCAACCATTATAAAACCAATAAAAGCCAAGTATCCAGGAATATCATACCCATTGTCTCTAAAAAAATATATGGTAATACCCTCACTATTTTTATCAAAGAGTAGGAAAGTTCCGGCTAAAAGACTCAAAAAAAACAATACTCTTAAAATTCTAAACATTACGCTCCTGTTATTTCTTTACCATGCAATATTACGCCTGTAGCGCTAGAAATTTGTACGGGTACAATATCTTTAATATTACTATTATTTTTTTCAATTATCACCCATTCATTAGAATCAGTGCGGCCTGCCCAGTGTAAATTTGATTTTTTACTTTCTTTCTCAATCAAAACTTGCTGGAAAGATCCAACCATCTCTTGATTGAGCTCTAGGGTATGCTGTCTCTGAAGTATTAACATTTCATCAAGACGAGCTTTTTTAATATCTTCTGTGATTTGATCAGAAAATTGTTCAGCCTTTGTATAGGGTCTTGGTGAATACTTGAATGTAAATGCTGAATTAAACTTTATAGCTTCCATCAAGTCTAATGTTTCTCTGAATTGTTCATCCGTTTCTCCCGGAAAACCAACAATGATGTCTGTTGAGAGTCCACAATTAGGCATAATTTCTCTAATTTTCATTGCCATATCATAAAAATGCTCTCTGGTATAAGTTCTATTCATTCTTTTAAGAACTTCATTTGATCCCGACTGCATTGGAAAATGAACGTAATTACAAATATTTTTTCTTGAAGCCATTACTTCAAGTAATTCTACATTGATATCTTGTGGGTGAGGAGATGTATATCTTATTCTTTTAACCCCTTCAATATCAGATACTGCAAGTAACAAATCAGAAAAGGATTTCCCATCATATTTATATGAATTTACGTTTTGTCCTAACAGGGTAATTTCTATAAAACCTTTATCAACAGCTTTTTTGACTTCTTCAACGATGCTTTCAATACTTCTACTACGCTCTCTTCCTCTAGTAAATGGAACAATGCAAAAAGAGCAAAATTTATTACATCCACGCATAATTGATACCCAAGCATTAAAAGTGTCTCCTCTTTTTGGAAAAAGATTCTCATAAACCTCGTGTCTTGAAAGCTTAGTATCAACAATACTTTTGTTATCGATAATATGTCTATTAAGTAAATCAGGAATTTTTCTGTAAGAATCTGGACCAAGAATAATATCTACATAAGGTTTATTTTTAAGTAAGTCGTCTTTTAAATTTTGTGCCATACATCCCAAAACACCAATTATTAAATGAGGCTTGTTTAATTTAATTTTGTGAAGATTTCCCAACTTTGAGTGTACTTTAGTTTCAGCATTTTCTCTTATTGCGCATGTATTTAAGAAGATTGCATCAGCTTCATCATAATCAGAAGTTTTCTCAAGTCCAAGATTGGTTAGAATACCTTCAACAAGCTCTGAATCTGCAACATTCATTTGACAGCCATATGTTTGAATAGCAAATTTTTTAATAATAGAAGAATCCATTAATCAATATATCCTGTAAAAAAATATTTGAGTGGATCTACTGTCTTATTGTTTTTATGGACCTCATAGTGTAAATGAAAACCAGCAGCTCTTCCACTATTACCAGATTTACCAATTTTATCTCCACGTTTAACTTTTTGACCTTTTTTAATATTTATCTTCCAAAGATGAGCATAAACTGTCTCATATCCATACCCATGATCAATCTTGATATATCTACCCCAGCCAGAATCATACTGTGCCTTAGTAACAACTCCATCTCCTGTAGCAACTACATCAGTATTTAAATTAACAGGGAAATCGAGACCAGAATGCATTCTTCTTTTTCCATCTATAGGGTCAGTTCTATAGCCATATTTCGAACCTATATAACCTTTAACAGGAGAAATAGATGGAATATGTCTATACATGGTTTCATTTGATTTAATCTTATTAAAGATAGAGTTGTAACTATCTTTCTGAATATCTACGGCAAATGCTAAAGAATCTACCCTATCTTTCAACAACATTATTGTACTATCATCGATTTCTTCGATCGATAAAACTTTTTCTGTTGAACCGCCAACGCCTTGTGCTTTAACATCATCACTTAAAGGAGCTAAAGTGGCATAAGTTCTAAGTTCTAAATCTTTTTTTTCAATTTGCATTAATTCATCTTCAAGTTTTGCAATTTTATCAAGAAGTTCTTGTGAAACCTCAGAATATTTATCATCCGTTTCTTTTAACTTAATTTTATAATATTCGTCTGAAAATTTCAAAGATAGGGAATAATTTAAGCCTACAAATGCAAAAATAAAGACTCCCAAGAAAAAAAGTACATTTGATAAAGAAAAGTTGATTTGGTGCAGCTTTTCAGAAGAAAGGAATTGAAATGAAAATTTCCTTTTATTCATTATCAGCTACCTCTTTATCATTAGAATCTTTCTCATGATTAATTTCTTTTTTAATATCGACTATATTGGATTTAATGGATTCAATACTTTCAATAATTGAAAGATATCTTTTGTCTCCAACAAAATTCAAAACATTTTTTTCTTTGGTTTTAGAAAATACGTATAAACCTAG
>Ga0315315_10002120_pt1 | contig 18209 bp, 17 predicted proteins | sample M140m3416metaG_FD_203699 | JGI IMG/M metagenome (GOLD analysis project Ga0315315, IMG submission 203699) | Ammonia-oxidizing marine archaeal communities from Monterey Bay, California, United States - M1 40m 3416 | ecosystem: Environmental > Aquatic > Marine > Intertidal zone | place: USA... | reverse complement strand
AGATTTTTTTCATAATCATACATCATTCCTATTTTTCCCAGTCCAATTATTGATACTGTTGTTTTTCTCATTTTACCAATTTCTAGGTTTGTTCCATTTTTTGTTTGTGTTTGACAGTTTCATAATTTTTTTAATAATTGAATTTTTAATTTTATATTTTGAAAATAATAAAATTTTATTAATATTTTTTTTATTTATAGATCCGATAATTATTCTGTCCACATTTTTTAAGTTGAAAACGAAAGAAATCAAAAGTTTTTCGTAATTTAAATTAGACTTTTTGCACAAATTAAAAATTTTTTTCATATAATTATTTATATCTTTTTTTTTCTTATGATTTTTTAATTTATTAAGTATTGTACCCTGAAGAAAAATAGATCTAGCAACAACAATTTTATTTTGTAATTTTGATTTATATTTATTTAAAAAATATGTATCTGTTATATTTACAGGTATTTGAATCACTTTATATATTTTTTTTTTTAATATGTATTTTAATTCATCCTCATTATAGATAGATGTTCCAAATTTCTTTACCAATTTTTTTTTTTTTAATTTTTCCAATACATTTATAATTCTTTTATTTGAAATTATTTGAATATTGTTTTCGTGTAGATATAAAACATCGACGAAATCCCGTTTAGTAAATTGAAGAAATAATTTTATTTTTTTAAATATTTCACTCTCAAAATTTTTTAAATATCTTAATTTGTCTATCTTGTAGTGAATCTCTTTATTTTTATGAAAATGTTTAGTAAATTTTATTGATTGAAAATATCTGTCAGATATTTCGATAATGTTAAAATTCTCATTGATATAATTTTTCAAAAATAAATTTTTGTTGAATTTTTTTGGCTTACTTCCAAATCCGTAACTAATGTTACTTAGTTTTGCAGTTCCGTATATAATCCTATCTTTCACTTTTGGATTTTGCGAGTTTAAAATCTTCGATTTTGTCTATGTCTATGATCTCATTTTTAATAACTAATGGCCTAACATTTTCTCCAGAAATAGACCCATTTATTAAAGTTGATCTTTTTATTGTTTCTATGTCACCAGTTTGAAAATATACTTTTGGGAGTTTTTGCCTTTCGAGATTATATGGTTCTTTAATTTTTCTTTCATATCCTTTTATGAAACCGTTTTTTTTAAGTAACCAGTTTCTATAAGGGTGTGCTGGTGTTTGTTTTACTGCTCTTACAGACGTACATTTTTTCCCTTTGGTTAACAAAATCAATGACTTTTCTATTAACCCTTTTTCCCTAAGCGGTGATGTTGGTCTCAATAAAATTACAAAATCAAATTTCTTTAAGTATTTCCTCTCACATCTTTTTAAAGAGTCATAGATAACTGGGAAATCTGGGACCAAATTTCCTGCGAGTTTTTTTTCTCTTATAAAAGGTATTTCTGCTTTAAATTTTTTTGCAATTTTTGCGTATTTTTTACTATCAGTTGAAACTATTATTTTGTCTACAATTTTAGATTTAAGTGCATAAATTATAGAGTGTGCCAATAATGGCTTGCCATTTAATTTTTGTATATTTTTATCTTTAATACCAGTGCTGCCTGACCTTGCTGGTATTACAACTAATACATTTTTACCTTTAAACATTAGGAACTATTTAAAATGTTTTTTTAATTCTTTTATATTTTTTTTATCTTTAACTGATTTTTGCTTTTTAAATTTTCCAGAACCATCAGCTATTCCGAGTATTTGTGATGGAAATTTAAAATTATCTACCACAATATCATTCTTTTTACCTACATAGCCTCCTGACACACAATAGATGGAGTTAAATTTTTTTCGACCGTAATTTCCTTTATCGAATTTATAATTTGAGTATAAATTTATATAATGGCTTAATGTCTCTGAAATATCACATCTGATTAATTTAATTGATTTTTTTTCAGCAAATTTAACAGCTGAATTTTTTACATTTCCTTTACCTACATCAAGTATTATTCCGTTAGGTCTCATAGCTTTGATCATTTTTTCATCTATTATATTAATTTCGTTAGAACAGCCTATTAAGGCATCGACACCTATACAGCACTTTATCTTATCATCCACAGCATTAGCTGTTGCCAACGTAGATTTTGGTTTTATTAGATTTATACTATTAGCTAAATAAGAATTTAAATTTATATTTCTTCTATATAAATTTACCGTAGATCCACTTTCAACGAGTTTTAATGCCAATTTAAAACCAATATTGCCAGACCCAATTAAAGCAACATTTTTTGAGCCTAAACTTTTAAAATAATCACTTAGTATTAGCCAGGCATGGTCAACAGTAATATCATTAGGTTTAAATTCAAAAATTGGTTTATTTTTAATTAGTGTTTTGGCTGTTGATACCAAATTTCCCAATTCAACGTATTCTAAAGTAGTTTTTTTTTCTTTTTTCAAAATTTTTTTAATCTTAGTTTTTTCAGCTTTATACAGACTGAAAAATTTATCTCCAATCGAGTATGGTATTTTCTTTTCAGCGTCTATAAAAATAATGTCTGCATATTTTTGTATAAGTTTTGCAAGAGAAATGAGTTGTTTCCTTGTGTAAATTACTAATCCAAAAATAAGTTTATTATTAATTATGCGTATTGGTGAAAAATATATATTTTGTGAATTTTTTGATGTATTAGTGGTAATAGTGACAATTAATTTATTTAAACCATACTGAATTTGTTTCGCTTTGGCTTTTTTTAAACTATTCTCTATATTTTTTAGCATAATTTAAATTACAGTGAATCCACCATCTATTACTAGATTATGTCCATTAATATATCTGCATTTATCGTTAAGCAAAAATTTAACAGCTTCAATTATTTCTTTTTTATCTGCCATTCTTCCAATAGGAACTTTTTTTGAATAATTACTCATAAATTTTTTTGATTGATTGTCCTTCACTCCACCTGGGCTTAAGCAATTTACCCTAATTTTATATTTTTCTAAGTGTACAGAGTAATACTTTGTTAACTGAATGATCGCAGCCTTTGATGCTCCATAAACATCGCTGGTGAATCTTTTTTTATTAATATAAATTTTAGGATCACCACTAACTATACCATAAATTGAACCAAAATTTATTATATCAGGTGATTTAGATTTTTTTAAAAGTTCAAGAAAACATTTAGTGGTATTAAAAATACTTAAAACATTGACTTTTAAACTTTTAGAAAAATCATTGCTATTTTGATCTTCAAAAGTTTTAAAATTCTGATTTATAGCACAATTTATTATTACATCTATTTTGTTAAATTTTTTTTTAATAGAATTCTTTACTTTTACTAACTTTTTATATTCAGAAACATCTGCTTTATAAAAAAAAGTATTAAGCGATTTTTTTGATTTTTTTTGCTTCAAATCTATAGAAATAACTAAATTTTTTTTTGAAAGTTCTTTTACTAATTCAGATCCTAGTAATCCCTCTGATCCAGTTATTAAAATTGTTTTTTTAGACATCGCTCCACGTAATTGGTTCATCTTTCTTTATATTTTTTTTAGCTTTTCTGTTTAATACAATATTTAAAAATTTTGGCATTATTCCACCAGATGGTCCTTTAATTGACAGGTTTTTAGAAGTTAAAATTTGACCTTTTTTAATATCTCTTCCTGCATAAATACTTTTTCTTTGAGAATTAATTGTATTGTATTCATTTGGTTGTATTTTTTTAATTCCATCACCTAGTAGGTCATTAATGTTTTTTACACTTTTTACCAATTCATTCATCTCTCCAAAATCAGCAGATAAGATATGATCTGGTCCTTCCATCTCTTTGCTTAAAGTGAAATGTTTTTCTATTAAATTACATCCTCTAGAAATAGCTACCTTACAGGCTAGAAGATCAGTTGTGTGATCGGAAAGTCCCACTGGAACATTGTAGATTTTCTTCAATGTATCAATAAATTTTAAGTTCATTTCGGAATAATTAGATGGATAAGAAGAATTGCAATGTAAAATCATTAAATTTTCATTTCCTGTTTTTTTTACAGTTTGGACAGCTTCATCAATGTCAGAAAGATTTGACATACCAGTTGAAAGTATTATTGGTTTTTGTTTTTTAGCTACATATTCAATTAATGGCAAATTAACCAAATCAACAGATGCGATCTTAAATAAATTAACACCCAATTTTTCTAAGTAATCTGCACTTGTGTTATCAAAAGGTGTAGAAAATATTTCAATTTTTTTCTTTTTGGCGTATTCAAACAGTTTTTTTTGCTGTGTAAAATTTAAAGACAGCCTATTAAACATTTTGCTTATACTTTCTTGTGTATCAATTATTTTTTCTACGTACCTCTCTGCTTTCACTTTCGAGGAAACTCTCGAGTCAGGAGTAAAAGATTGAAACTTAATAGCATCACATCCAATTTTTTTTGCATTATCAATTAATTTTTTTGCTATTTGAATACTGCCGTTGTGATTTAATCCAGCTTCTGCAATTATAAAACACTTACTTCCGTCTCCTATATCGTTTTTTGGAATTTTTACCGTTTTATTAAAATTTGCCAGCATATTGTTTTTTATTTCATTATTAAGCTTATTAAATTTACTAGTCAAATTATGAACTAAGTCAAAGGATTTATGAAATAATATTTGACTATCTGCATAATTAAATTCTCCGCCCGCACCTAGAGAATGTAAATTATTGAAACTTTCAACATGACTTTTTACTTTTGCTATTTCATTTTTAAAATTTGAAAATTGAACAGGATAAACAAATGGTTCAAAATTAATATAACCGTCTAAATACTTTGAGTCATCAACTAATTTTAGCTTCTTAAATTGATCTCTTACAGTTTTTATTATTTTTGAAGGATTCATTTTAGAAAAGTTATCACCCAAAGAATAGGTTATTTCAGCAGTCACGAATGATTTATTATTTGGACAAGTAAACTTTGAAAGTTTCTTGTTTTCTGTTACTCGATTAAACATTAGCTCATCGGAGTCAAAGTATAACCAGTGGGCTTTTTTGTCCTTTAAAATTTTTTTAACATTATAAAAAAGATATACTGAACAAATACCTCTAAATTTAAGCTTACTCTTTAACCCTAAAAAATTAGAAGTTAAATTTAATGGGAGAGTAGATATCACGATATCATTTGCATCTACCTTAAAAACTTTTTTATTTGAGACAATTTTTTTAATTTTTCCAGTTTCATATTCAAAACCTTTAACAAAAGTTTTAAATTTCACTACACCATTTAATTTTTTTATAAAATCATAAATTCTTTCATAAATAGGTCCGGTTCCATATTTTCCAACTGCAGCGTATTCTTCCGAATAAAAAGGCTCAATTTTTTTTCTAAATTTTATTCTATGTGGAGCCCATTCAGGAGTCATTAATTTTGTATCAATACCCCAAATTTTTTTTGGGTATTTTTCAAAAAACATCTCTCTTAAAGTCTTCCCAACAAAAGAGTCTATATATTGACTATAATTTTTTGCTTCGTATCTGCTATCTTTATCTAAATTTTTTATTTCTTTAAAAATCTTTTTTTTTAATTGGGAGTCATAATTTTTAATCGACTCAATTGAAAGTGGGTAATCATAAAACTTATCAAAATTCTTCCCTTTTACATTTTTGCACCAAAATTTTCCCTCAACAAATAAGTCGCCAAAGTGCTTTTTCCAAAATTTCTCCAATTCTTTATCTGGCGTATGAAATATATGTGGTCCTGTATCCAAAATGAAATTTTTTCTTTTCCAAGATCTACATAAACCTCCTACAATTTCATTTTTTTCTAAAATTGTAACATCCCAATTCCTTTTCAAAAGTTGCCAAGCTGTTATTAAACCAGTTGGGCCTGCGCCTAAAATATATGCGTGTCTTTTCATAATCAATTTTCTAATTTTAGATCAGAGGGATTTCCAGAAAAAATAATTTCTCCACTTTCTAATTTAATAACTTTATCACAATTTCTAATTAATTCAGCCTTATGAGATACAAGTATAATTGTGAGTTCTTTTGAGATATTGTCTATTATCTCAATTATTTTTTTTTCGGTTTCAGCATCTAAAGAAGCTGTCGACTCATCAAAAATTAAAATCTGAGGCTCTTTAAACAAAGCTCTAGCAATACCTATTCTTTGTCTTTCTCCGCCGGAAATTCTTTGACCTCTTTCTCCGATAATCGTATTTTCCTTGTCTGGCAAAGAGTTTACTAAATTTTTCAATTGTGTTTTTTGAATTATCTCGTCTAAAAATCTATTATCAATTTCCTTTTTTTTGTTTCCAAAAATAATGTTATTTTTTATTGTATCATCAAATAAATAGGTAGATTGAGGCACATAACCTATTTGTGAATACCAAGACAATGAGTTTTTTGAAATATTTTCGCCATCGACTAAAACTTTTCCTTTGTTAGGAATATGGATGCCAGCTAGTATATCAATAATAGTAGATTTTCCAGATCCACTTTTGCCAAAAATTCCGAATTTACTTCCCTTTTCTATTTGAAAACTTGCATCTTTAATAATTATTTTATCTTCATTATTTTTTTTGTAATGAAAAGCAAGATTTTCGATTTTAATTGATTTTTTTAATTCAATTTTTTTTAAAATTGTTTTTTGAAACAACTTAAAATTATTATTTTTGAGATTTCTCAATTCTCTCATTATTAGTTCTAATCCAGGTGTTTGGCTTACTATTTGCTGTATGCTTAATGATATTTTGTTAAATGAAGGCAAAAGTTTGAGAATACTTACTAAAAAAACTCCTAAAATAAAACTTACTTCAGATATTGATAATTCTTTAATCGTGAAATAATAGGAAATCACGAATGACATTATGATTATAATAATAAATTCAAACCAAAACCTAGACACAAGATGAACAAAATTCGATTTAGATAAAAAATCAGCGTTTCGTTTTGAATGCTTAAAAAAGCTGTTTAAAATCCAATCTTCTATTCTGAATATTCTTACTTCACGCAAACCATGTATGCCTTGTTGAATAAATTTTATTGCTTTGGCATCATCTTTCAATCTTTCAGTGCCCCAAAAAATAAGCTTATTCCTTGTAACCTTAAGATAGGTCAAAGTAATTACCAATAGCAGACAACCAGAAAAAACAAGTCCAACTGGTTCTATAAAAAATAAAATAATCAATATTCCAATTAAGATTATAGCCTCTACAAATATCGTTATGATTGACAAAAGTATATTCTGAAAAGCTTTTGGGGCTTCCGATTGAATATTTCTAATTATTTCTGAAGAATTTTTTTGCAAATAATCCTTGTACGGAATTTTTAAATATTCTTTAAATAAGTCGTGAGAAAACTTTACACCTAAAGAAAATGAATTTTTGACTCTGTACCAAGTAATATAACTAAGAATAAGGCTTTTTAGAAATGAAAAAACTACAAATAATATTAGCAAGAAGATAATCAATTGTTCTTTTGGAAAATTTTCTAAATTAACATTAAGAAAATAAAAAAAATTTATAAATAATTCACTTTTATCTGTGACAATTGCGATTATAGGAATTAATAGAGCTATTCCAAATAATTCTAAAATTGATCCTAATAAACTAAATAAAAACAAATATAAAATTTTATTTTTATTTTCATCTTTAATATAATTGAAAAAATTAACGATAACTCTTAAATTATTTTTCATTTATAATTTTTTTATATTTTCCAAATATGAAATTTTATTTAAAGGCAATTGAAAATATTTTGAATTTTTTGGTGCTGAACAGATAATTTTTTTTTTCAATATTTTAGCAATCAAAAGAGCATAAGATCCACATGAAATTACTACATCGTTTTTGAAGATAAATTTTTCTACACTACCCTCCTTTAAAAATTTAACTTTGTTTTTAGAAATTTTTTGATAGATCTTATATTTTTTTTGATTTTCTGATGGATGAATTTTTACATTGATGGATATATTTGTAAATCTGTTCATTTGTTTTAAAAAATTCTTAAATGCACTTACTTCGTTAAATCCAAAGAAGTTTTTTTTATTGTACAATCTTGAAGCCATTTTTGAAATAGGTTCAGTAAGATAAAGAATTTTTCTTTTATTGTTTTTATTAATTTTTTTGCTTTTAAATTTCTTAATTATTTCTAAAAAATAAAAATTTTTTATAATTTTTATTCCCTCGTAATTTTTGAAAGTTTTTTGTAAAATTTTTTTTCCAAAAATATCATTTACTAGTATTTGATCCGGTAAAATTAATTTTTTATTTATTGTAAATCTTTTTCTGTAATTTATATAATGATCTAACATCGTTATTGAATTTATTTTTAGTTTTTTGGCCTTAATTAAAGCTTTTTTTTCAAAATCTGATGACCAACTTGTTCCCGTAAGAATTAGATCATAAGATTTATTAAAATTTGAGATGTTTTTATTCTGAAATTTTTTAATGTTTTTTTTAAAAATTTTAAGCGCGGGCCCCTTTAAAAAAAAAGAAGGATTTTTAATTTTTTTTCTTTTTATAAAAAATAAAATCAAATTTGCTCCGCCGGCATCATTAGCAAATACCGCAATTTTTCTTTTATCATTTGAACCAATCATCTATTGAATTTTCTTCCAGCCATTTGCGGACTTTTTCCATAGATGCGGCGGTCTAAATTTATCCATTATTTTTAGACCTTCTTTTTCGTTAATGCCCATAAAGTCCATGCAATCTTTGAAATATCTTTTTGGGAATTCATTTTCAAACTTTTTACATAAAGCCAAACCTTCTGACCTAGTAATATGTCCATTTCTAATTTCTTGAGCGGCTTCAAACCTAACTCTGGCCAAACCAAATTTTAAATATTGACAATAAAAATGTATCCATTCAAATTTGTCGTCTATTCCGCTATATCTTCCATATGTACCATTTACTCTTTCAGAGTCAGGTCTAAATCCACAATGTTTTACTGCATTATAATATATTTCTTGGGGATCCCATTTAAGATACCAGCCTAGAAACTGAACCTTAATTTTATCAATATCGCTTAATTTAAAATTTGTTTTTGAATGACTTATAAATGTATCCAAATCCAAAAAAGGCAATAATTCTTTTTTTTTAATTTTATATTTTTTGTAATAGTAGTTAAGTTTTTTTCCACCTAAATAAATTTCTTTTGAGTTATTAACGTACCATTCTTTTGGGTAATCAGCTTTTAAAACTTTTTTAGAACTATCACTGCCATATTCACTATATGGCTCACCATAAAAAATCAGTTTTATGTTGTGTTTTAAAGCCTCTTTAGCAGCAAAATTTTTTATACCAAACTTAAAAGGCTGCATCGGATGAAGCAAATTTTTAAAAGCTTCTCTAGCTAATATTTTTACAATCTTGCCATTAGGACTGAACAATATATTATCAAAACCACCTTTATCTATCCATGACCTCATATTTTGCCATCCAATCTCTGTATATTGGATCGGCGAAAAAGTTACTGTTAAAGGATTCATTCCAAATTTTTTTTTTAAAATATATGCTGCATACATACTGTCTTTTCCACCGCTACCTGGAACTATGCAATCATAAGATCCATCATTTTTTCTGTATTTTTTTAAAAAATTTTTTAAAATTAATTCTCTGTTTTTCCAATTTATTTTTTTTTCTTTAACAAAAGAATATCTACACGCTGCACAAATATCATCTTTGTTAAATTCCATACCCTTTTTTTTTGAATTGGTTTTATTTTTTGTTTCGTTCAAAGAGTGTGGTTTTTGGTTAGTCATCACACATTTTTTACAAACAATAACTTTTTTTGGAAGACCAAATTTTGATAATTTCATAAATTTAAAAAATTTTTATATATTTGAAGTCCTTGATTACTGCTAATTTCAGGGTGAAATTGTGTTCCCATTAAATTTTCTTTTTCTATTGAAGCTGTAAATTTTCTTCCCTCTAGTTCAAAATATGAGTTTATGTTATTTGAAGAAGTTTCACACACATAACTATTAGCGAAATAAAAATAATTATTTAATTTTTTATTTTTATCAAAATTAACTTTATTCCACCCTATATGAGGTAAAGTAACTTTTTTTTCAAAATATTTCCTGATATGTTTTATTTCACCTTCAATCAAGTTAAGACCTTTTTGTGTTTTAGACTCATCACTTTTTTCAAATAAGATTTGCATTCCTAAACATATACCAAATATAGTTTTTCCTTTTCTATATTCATTTTTAATTAAATCATGTAATCCATTTTTTTTTAAAATTTTCATACAAGCATCGAAGTTTCCAACCCCTGGAAGTATGTATTTATCAAAATTGGAAGCTTCTTTGTAATTGTTGACTATTTTAAAACTTGCATTAAGTTTTTTTAAAGATTTTGAAATATTAAATATATTTCCGAGATCATAGTCGACTATGCAAATTTTTTGTTTTTTCATAAATACTTTGATATTGTTCTAAAAGTTTTCCCATGTAATGATTTGCTAAGTAAGGCTCCGCTAAAATTAAATTTCTTTAGAAGATTAATTTGTTCATGATTGTTTATATTTCCTCCATAGTGGATAGGCACTGAACAAATATTTGAAGCCTCACCTAAAATTTTAAAATCTATCTCTTTTTCAACTCCATCATTGTCAATAGAACTTAAATAAATCTCTCCTGCTCCATTAGATTGTACTCTATTAATCCAATCTAAAAGTTTAATTCTTGTTCTTTCTCTACCTGATTCTGCAAACACTTCATAATTTTCATTAATCTTTTTATATTGAATTAACACCCCAACACTTTGTGAGCCAAATACTTTGGAAGCTTGATTTAATAACTTTAAATTTTTAAACAGTGAACTATTAATACAAATTTTATCAGCACCAGATCTAAAAAGAATTTTTATTTGATCTAAGTTTTGAATCCCCCCACAAACAGTAAGAGGAATATTAATATTATCAGAAATTTTCTTTACTAATTCAATTTCTAATCCTCGATTATACAACGAGGCTACAATATCTTCATAAAATAACTCGTGAAAATTTTCTTTTGAGTACTTACAGGCATATTCTACAGGGTTTCCAATTTTTTTAAGACCTTCCATATACATACCTTTAATTAGAAAATTATTTTTTATTTCCAGTCTTGGAATAATTCTAAATTTTTTAGACATTTATTGATTATTTTGATTTAATTTTGGCCAGCAAATATTGATTATAATTATCGATATTAATTGAAATTTCAGGGTCAACATATATGCCGATAGTTTTTTTCTGAGGTAGCAGACCTTTAATTTTAAAAAGAAAATCTTTTTTTAAAGCATAAACCATTCCAGATGGTTTGAAGACTCTAGGAGCATCTTGTCTCCTAGTAAATTTGTTTCCGTTTTTTAAAATAAGTTTTAATTTATCTTTTCTTTTGTAAAACATCCAGTGGGGTGGATAATCTGCGTCGGTAATTGTAAATGCAGCGTCAGCTTTTGAACTGATCAATTTATTGATTACTTTGTCTATTATTTTTGCTGTCCTAAATGGTGTAGTAGGTTGTAAAAGAACTATTATGTCGGCTTTCCAATTTTTATTTTTTTCAAGCCAGTTTGTTGCATGCCTTAAAACACTAAAACTTGAGGCATTATCATTTGCTAATTTTTTTGGTCTTAAAAATGGTGATTCAAATTTAAGAGCCCTAACTTTTTTTTGGAGGAATTTATCGTCAGTAGATAAAATAAGTTTATTTATTTTCTTGCTTTTTTTTGCCTCTATCATTGATAGCTCAACTAAATTTTTACCTCTCAATTTCAATCGATTTTTATTTTTTATGCCTTTAGATCCTTTTCTAGCTAAAACAATGCCTAAAATATTCATTTAAATTTTAAAAAAATTTTTTATAGATTTAATAACTAAATTTTGATCTTTTTTATTAAGATTTGGCCAAATAGGTATATCTAAAAATTGATTGTAAGCTTTTAAAGATTTATTTAAAAACTTTTTTTCTTTTCTAAATTCTTTTTCATAAAAAGGTTGTATATGTATTGGCGGGAAAGACAGTCTAGTTTCTATCATTTTTTTATTTAAATATTTTATTAATTTATTTCGTTTTTGTTTTGGTACTTTAATGCTGTAGTTATACCATGAGTGATTACTAACATACTTTGGAACAAAAGGAGTTTGAATTGGTTTTGCGTCTTTAAACTCTTTATCATATTTTTTTGCTATTTTATTTTTTTTTCTTATGCAGCTTTTTATCTTTGAAAGTTGCACAATGCCTACTGATGCGGAAATATCAGTCATTCTAAAATTATTTCCGAGCACTATATGATTATATCTTTTGTTTTGACCTTGATTTCTAATTATTCTTAATTTTTTCTCTAACTTATTATTGTTTGTAACAATCATGCCCCCTTCTCCAGTAGTTAAATTTTTATTAGCAAAAAAACTAAACGTATGAGCTAATAATTGACCTCCAACAAATTTGTTTTTGTATTTAGCTCCAAAAGATTCCGCGCTATCCGCAATAATTGGTATATTCGTTTTTTTACTTAATTTCTTAAATTTATCGTAGTCAACTGGCATACCTTTTAAGTCAGTAACAATAATTAATTTAGTTTTTTTTGTAATTTTTTTTTCTACTTCTATTACCTCAGTATTAAAAGTATCCTCGTTAACGTCGCATAAAACTAGTTTTGCGTTTTTATACTTAACTACATTTGCGGAAGATATGTAAGTTAAACTAGGAACAATAACTTCATCACCTGATTTAATATTTAATGCTGTTAGTAACGCATCAAGGGCTGAGGTTCCATTATTAACAGCAATAGCATGCTTGACTCCTAAGAAACTCTGAACTTTTTTTTCAAATTTTCTTACTTCGGGACCCATACTTATCCATCCTGATTTAATTTTTTTAAAAACTAATTTTGCTTCCTTTATTCCAATTGTTGGATTAGCTACTGGTACTTTTATTTTCATAAATTTTGTTTAAAATCCAACTGAAGCATAAATTACTCCAGGCAAATTTTTTATTTCATAGGGGTTAAATATTTGCCAACTATCATAAAAGAAAACTGGCTTTTTTGTTTGTCCCAATAATTTGAATATATTTAAATCCTCATATTTTTTGTGATTGTTCATAATAAAAATTGCATCCGCTTTTTTAAACCCTGATATAATTGAACAAGATTTTGCACCTATAAGTTTTAAGTCTTCTTTACTGACTTTAAAATCATGTATCCAAATATTTTTAAAACCTTTATTTTTTAATTTTTCATAAAAAATCTTTGTTGTTGATGATCTAATATCTGACGTTTCAGGAAAACCTTTAAATGCAAAACCGCTAATAAATATTTTTGAATTTTTGTTTTTTTTTAATTTTTTAAAAATCTTAACAGATCTATTCAAAATATTATCAATTACTAATTCGTTTACTTTCCTAGAGTGAATAATTAAATTAGAATTTTCGATCTTTGCTTTATTAAAGCTATCTGAAAGAATATATGGATCTTTACTTAAACAAGGTCCTCCAACTCCAGGTGAAGGTTTTGGAATTTGATTTCTTGAATAACCTAGATTTACTTTATCTATAATTTGACTGATATCTAAATTTAATTTTTCTCCAAGCATAGCAATACTGTTACTATAGGCAAAAATTGTATCTCTAAAAGAATTATCAATTAATTTTGCTAATTCAGCGGACTCTAGGTCTCTTACCTCAACAATTGTAAAATTATATTCACTAAATAATCTTTTTGTCAGTTCGGCACTTTTTCTGCAAAAACTTCCCATTATTTGAGGCAACTTTTTAAGCTCCTCAATTGCATTTCCTTCGATAGTTCTTTCTGGACAAAAAGAAATAAAAAGATCTTTACCAAATTTAAGTCCTGTCTTTTTTTCCAAAAATGGAATCACAAATTTTCTTGTACACCCTACCGGTATAGTAGATCTCAAAATTATTAAATCATTTTTTTTTAAAAGATTTGACACCTCATCTAAAGATTTTTTTAAATAACTTAAATCTGGATTAAGAGATTTGTTTTTTTTAAGTGGAGTTCCTACAGTGATTATATAAACATCTGATTCTTTAGGTTTGTTGAAAATATTTAGATTACGTCCAACGTTTTTACTTAAGTATCTTTCCATACCTTTTTCATAAAAAGGTGGAATTTTATTTTTTATTTTTTTTACTGTTTTTGTATTCTTATCGTACCCTGAAACCTCAAACCCTGAGTCTGCTAATACCAAAGATAAAGTTAATCCAACATAACCAAGACCCACAACTAAAATTGTTTTAGACTTAATGTCTAGAAAGGGAACAAGATCATGCTTTCTTAAAATCCCATTAATTTTCATTTGTTCGTTTACAATTGGAATGATTCTTACTTTTTTATTAAATTTCTTGTAAGCTTCAGATAAATCAAAATTTTTCTTCAAAAAAATAAAATTTTTATTAAATACTTTTACTATTTTATCATTAATATTATGTCCTTTAAGAATAGCTCTTCTTATATCTCCATCACTAATAGATCCGATCACCTGATTTTTTTTATCGACAACAAAACAAACTCTTTCTTTGTTGTTTTGAATTAATTTAATTGCATTTTTTATATTCGATTTGTAATTAAGCACGAATGGCTTAGTATTTTTTTCAAAACTACTCATCTCTAACCTGCAAGTATATGGTTTATCTCCGAGATATTTTTAGATATTTCAGCATTACTTGCATTTCTGCTTTCAAGACAAAAAATAATTTCACTAATTTTATTCGTGTTTTTTGAAATTTTGTTGATTTTATTAATAGCGTTTAATTGCCAGCTATTTTTTATTAGAGCTAAATGCTCATCTTTAACTCCGTTATTTTCTGATATGTGAACCTCATGAAGTTTATTGCCATACTTTTCAAGATATTTATCAAGGAAATCTTCTCGATTGAATTTCATTAAATTACTAGAAATGTTTAAATGCCCTAAATCCAATAATAGACCCACTTCTTTGGGCACTTGACTCATTAAGTCTTCTATTTGTTTAATATTACAAAAAAGTGATGACTCTCGTGCAACGGAAGGAAATAAATTTTCTATGATTAAAATTTTATTTTTTTTTTTAAAGTTTTCAGCTATCTCATTAATAAATTTTACTGCTCTATCCAATGCTTTTGAATATGAGTACATTTCCTCATCAAATTCAAACATGCCATCTTCTTTGGCGACAGCTTTTGAAAGATATCCTGCATGCACCCCATAAATTTTTGAACCCGATGACTCAGTTAATTCTAAGGCGAGATTAACCATGTCCCTACAAGAGTTAATGGTTTGTTCATCTTCTGCTGCAACATTAAGAACAAAAGATTTTTTAGGAGGAGGAAAATAATTATGGAGTGAAAAGTTAAATCCTTTCTTCTTAAAATCATTAAACATATCAATGATTTCATTTTTTGGTTGATAAGGATGAGGAGCAGATAATTCTACGTATTTATTGCTTAAGTTGCCACAATTAGTTATTGCGGACTTAAGATCCATGTTTCTAAATAAACTTGAAGATAAATAACAATTGCTCATTTTTTATACTTTTATTTTCTTACCTAATTTAGACGATTTCATAGCCGCTAAAATCAATTTCATTGTACTTATTCCCTCCTTTAAGGGAATAGCTGATTTGTTCTTTTTTAGAGAGCTAGTTAAAAAGTGTTTAAGCTCTTCCTTGTAAGACTTATTAAAATCTTTTTCAAATTTTTTATAAATTTTTGTTTTCTTTTTTTTAGACTCGTAAAGATGAACTTCATTTTTATAAAAGTTCCAATATATATTTCCCATTTCACCTTTTATTTCTAAATATTTTTTATGTGATCTTCCAAAGATATCTGTATGAATTGAGCTTATTGCTCCATTTTTATGTTTCACTATCATTTCACTGATATCATCTGCCTTTATTTCTAACTTACTTATTTTGAAGTTTGCTGCTTGCACTGATGAAAATTCACCAAGTAAATAATGTGATAAATCCATTATGTGACATTGATCTAAAATTGAACCACCTCCTTGAGTTTTTTTTGCCATATAAAATTTTCTATAATCTTCATAGGGATGCCAATCTGGTAAATATTCTGAAAATTCACCTCTAAAATAAAGCACCTTACCTATTATCTTTTTTGATAAAATATTCTTGATAAGTTTTATGCCGGGATGGAATCTAAAAATATAGGCAATCATACACGTAACATTATTTTTTTTCGTAATTTTATTAAGTTTATCTGAACCTATTAATTTAGAGTCCAAAGGTTTTTCAATTAAAATATGTTTTTTTAATTTAGCAATTTTAATTGATTGTTGTATGTGCATTGATGTTGGGGAGCAAACAATAGCTACGTCAAAATTTTTTTTTAGCGCAGGGTTTAAATTGTTAAAAGTATTTTTTATTCCCATCTTTTTAACTTCATTAAGTCTATCTTGTCTATTATCCACTGAAATAATATTTTTAGGATTTACACCAATTGAAATAGCGTTCCTTGTATGTCTTTTGCCAATAGAACCGCAACCGATTATTAACAATTTGATGTCTTTGATTTTTTTCATTTAAAATCTCCTAATTTAAACAGTTGATCTTTTTTTATATTTTTTTTTAATGTTAATCCAATTATTTTGTTTATATTCTTTGTAGACAAACCAATTCCTGGCCTTTTAATTTTAATCATATTTTTTTTTAGTTTAGTGCCTTTCTTAAGGCTTTCACCAGCGACTAGACTTCTCCTTAAAGAATTCATTGTATTAATTTCCTCTTTTGATCTTACTTTTTTAGAAATACCAATTGATTTTTTTGCTTGATAAGTTTCTTCAACTAGTTTTTTTAACTCGTGTGGTTCTATAGATGCTTTTTGATCGATACCTGGAAGTTTTTTGGACAGCGTAAAATGTTTTTCGATCACAACTGCACCATAGGATACTGCAAGAATTGCTGGAATATTATTTTCTGTATGATCAGAATAACCAATAGGGCATTTAAAAGTTTTTTTAAAATTTTTAATCACTGCAATATTAGCATTATCTGAATTTGCTGGATAATTAGATGTACATTGAAAGACAATGATTGGATTTTTATTTTTTTTAAAAATGTTAAACGCTTCCTTGATCTCAGCAAAATTTGCCATTCCAGTGGATAAGAGAACTGGTAAATTTGTTTTTGCCACTTCTTTTAAAAATGGAATATTTGTTAAATTACACGAGCTAATTTTAATCGCTTTTATTCCAATTTTTACTAGATCTTTTAAACTTTGGACTTCAAATGGAGTGCACAAGAAATCAATATTAAGTTTTTTGGAATATCTTTTTAATATTTTCAGTTGTGTTGTATTTAGCTGACAATCTCTAATAATTTCTAGTTGAGTTTTCTTTTTAACTTTTCTATCATTTTTCTGATAATTTGCTTTCTGAGCATATTTAGAAATATAGTCGTCGGCAATAAACTTTTGAAATTTTACACAATGTGCTCCGTTTATTTTTGCAGATTTAATCATTTTTTTTGCAAGAGAAATATCACCATTATGATTAATGCCGATTTCTGCAATTATGTATGGCATTTTCGATTTTAAAATTCTCTCTTTTATAAAATTATTTTTCATCATCAAATATAAATTTTTTATTATGGATAATTACGTATGGTTTAAATTTTTTTGTATAAGTAGCCCTAATTTTTTTAAATAAATCAATAGCTGAAATATTTTTTTTTATTTCGTAAAAGTCATTTAAATCTTTCAGAGATTTTATTGATTTTGACCATTCATATTTCATGCTATAATTTGAAATTAATTTCTTTCTTACCTTTCCTGATAAAATTTTATCTATAAAGTTTATCGTAATTTCGTATAATTTTTTGTGAGTTAATTTTAACGCAGCATCTAAATTCATTTCTTTTTTTATTCTAAACCTTTGCACTTTCAATATTTTTCCATTATCAATTTTTTGACTCATTAGATGTGCTGTTACACCGTATTTATTTTCACCATTGTACATTGCGTAATTCAAACATCCTATTCCTCGATACTCAGGTGGGCCAGGATGAAAATTTATCGCCGCTTCTTTTGCATTATTTATAGTTTTTTTGCTTAATATTAAATAGCTTCTAAAAGACAAAATATAATCTCCTTTCCAATTTTTAATTTTCTTAGGTGCCTTTTCAAAATATTTTGATGAATAAAAAACTTCAACGTTTTTAAATTTTTTTTTTAAATAATAGAATATTTTTTTTGACCAAAAATCATTTTTTCTTCCAATAAAAAGGACCCTATTACTTGCTTTCATTTAAATAAAAATTTTTATACCAAAGAACTG
>Ga0315315_10002119_pt1 | contig 18211 bp, 18 predicted proteins | sample M140m3416metaG_FD_203699 | JGI IMG/M metagenome (GOLD analysis project Ga0315315, IMG submission 203699) | Ammonia-oxidizing marine archaeal communities from Monterey Bay, California, United States - M1 40m 3416 | ecosystem: Environmental > Aquatic > Marine > Intertidal zone | place: USA... | reverse complement strand
AAACTTTAACATTAAGTAAACCGGAAGAAAAACTTGATGAACTATGGCCATATATTAAAAAAAACATTTCCGAAGGTAATCAAGTTTTTTGGGTTTGCCCATTAATAGATCAATCTAAATTTTTAGATTATTCGTCTGCAAAAAAAAGATTTGAATTGATTAACAAAAAATTTCCAAATAGGACAGGATTAATACATGGTGCATTAGATAAAAATGAAAAAGAAAAAATATTAAATAAATTTCTTAATAAGGAAATTGATATAATTGTATCCACAACTGTTATTGAAGTAGGTATTGATTTTCCAAATGCTAATTTAATAATTATTGAAAATTCTAATAAGTTTGGAATGGCTCAACTTCATCAATTAAGAGGAAGAGTGGGCAGAGGTAAAAAACAAGGTATTTGTATTCTGTTATTTAAAGGCAGCCTAAGTAAAAATGCTGTTAAAAGAATTAAAATTCTTAAATTATCTGATGATGGATTTTTTATAGCTGAAGAAGATATGAAACTTAGAGGATATGGTGATATAATTGGATTTCAACAAAGTGGTGTAAAATATTTTAAAATAGCTGATCCAATAATACATGAAGATCTATTTATTGAAGCAAAAAGATTAATAGATAAAATTAAAGTAAACGAGCAAAACATAGATAAATTTAAATTTTTGTTAAAATTATTTGATAGAGCTGAAGTTATTAATCAATAAATTTAATTAATATCTGAAGTTCCAGCCGAAACTATAAATTTTGAAGCTTGTTCAAAAGTTACATCTAAAAAAATTAAATCTTCTTTTGGTACCATTAGCAAAAATCCGCTTGTAGGGTTTGGAGTTGTTGGCACAAACACATTTACTAATTCTTTGTTAACTTTTTTACTAATCAAACCTTTATTTTCTTTGGTAGCAAAACCTACTACCCACACACCGCTACGTGGATATTCTAATATAACTACACTTTTTTCTGTTTTGTCAGATTCAGTAAAACTTTTTGTCATTTGTCCTATTGCAGAATATATTGTTCTTAGAATAGGAATCTTAATTAAAATACTATTTAAAAATTCAAATAATTTTTTCCCAATAAATGATAATGAAATCCATCCTATTAAAGTTATAAAGATTATTGAAATTAAGATTTCTATACCAGGTATATCAAAAGGAAGATAATTATTGGGATTTAACTCTTTTGGTAATATTCTTGCTGAAATTTTTACAAAAATTAAAGTTAAGTAGAGTGTTATTCCTATTGGTATTAAAACAACGGCTCCAGCAAAGAAATTATTTCTAATCTTTGCAAAAATTGATTTTTTTACTTTTTTATCTGCCATTAGTTATAACTTGAATAAACGATAAAAACTAAAATTAATATAAAAATTGCAATTAATAATTTATTATTTAATATCATGAATCTAATATGTATAAATATAACATAAATAGAAGAAAATTTCTCAGTTTATTTGGCTGCAGTTGTTCTTCACTTATGTTAACTTCTTGTTCTACAGTGCCTATTACTGATAGGAAACAGTTAACCTTGATTCCTGAGACAAGAATTAATGCTCAAGCTGCTGCTGCATATGAAAGTTTTAGAAATAAATCAAAATTAATAACAAAAGGTAAACAACTAGATGAAATAATTTCAATAGGTAATAAAATTGAAAAATCTGTCTCAGTTTTTTTTAAAAATAAAGATCAAAAAGATCCTACAGAAAATTTTTCTTGGGATTACATATTGGTTGATAATGATAAAGTTATAAATGCATGGTGTATGCCTGGTGGCAAGATTGCTGTATACACTGGGCTATTAAAGATTACAAAAAATACTAATGCATTATCTATAGTAATGGGGCATGAAATCGCTCATGCTGTAGCTAAACATTCTATTGAAAGACAAAGTCAAGCGATAACTTTAAATGTTGGTTCACAAATTGCAGATATTTTTTTAGGTGGAGCAGTAAGTAAAACTAGAAATACAGTAGGAAGAAATACAGGCTTTGATATCTTTAAATTAGGAATAATGAATCCTTTTGGAAGAAAACAAGAAACAGAAGCAGATTATTTAGGACTCATATTTTCTTCGTTAGGAGGTTTTGATATTAGAGAAAGTGTAAAACTCTGGGAAAGAATGAGTGCTAAAAATAAGGGGAAAGAACCTCCTCAATTCTTAAGTACACATCCTTCAAGTGCAAAAAGAATAATTAATCTTAAGGACTGGATTGATGAAGTCATTGTTAAATATCCACCAATAAAAACGTGATATTGGTGAGCCCTGATGGACTCGAACCATCGACACCCTCCTTAAAAGGGAGGTGCTCTACCAACTGAGCTAAGGGCCCTTAGAAAAAATGTTTTATATTTAATTATTATAAATTTCAAACTATTTTTTAAAACAAATTAATATACTTTTTGTAAAAATTGTCAAAGTTGCCTTTTTTAATCTCTTTTCTGATAGTGAGCATAAATTGTTGATAAAAATTAATATTATGCAGTGAAATTATCATAGATGCTAACAATTCGTTAGATTTAATTAAGTGATTTAAGTAACTTTTAGAATAAGTCTTCAAATTTCTCAAATTACAACTTTTGTCCAACGGACTTTTATCATTCTTATATTTTGAATTTTTTAAGTTTATTTTACCTTCCCAAGTAAAAGCGAGTCCGGTTCTCCCTGAACGTGTTGGCATTACACAATCGAACATGTCTATTCCATTTTTTACAGCTCCTAAAATATCAGAAGGAGTTCCTACGCCCATTAAATATCTTGGTTTTTTAATAGGCATATAATTTGTTGTTTCTTTTAAGATAGTAAACATTTCACTTTGTGTTTCTCCGACAGCTAAACCACCCATAGCATAACCATCAAAATCAATATTGATTAATTTTTCAAGACTGTTAATCCTCAAATCTTTAAATAAACCACCTTGAATAATGCCAAATAAAGCTTTGTTTTTATTTTTTCCAAATTCAATTTTACTTCGCTTAGCCCAATCTGTTGAAATATCAATAGCACTAATTAATTTTTTTTTATCTGAAGTTAATTTTGGACATTCATCTAACACCATCAGAATATCTGAATTAATTTTTTTTTGAATTTGAATACTTTTTTCAGGACTAAGAATAAATTTTTTACCATCTAAATGAGATTTAAAAACAGCACCAATATCTTTGTCAATTTTATTAAAGTTTGATAGAGACATAATTTGAAATCCACCAGAGTCAGTTAAAATTGGTTTCTTCCAGTTCATAAAATTATGTAAACCTCCAAAAGTGTCTAATATGTCCACTCCAGGCCTTAACATTAAATGATAAGTATTTCCTAAGATTATTTGTGAACCAGTTTCAATAAGGTCTTCATTAAAAATTCCTTTAACAGTTCCTAAAGTTCCTACAGGCATGAAAGTAGGAGTGTCTATAGAGCCTCTAGGAGTATGGATTTTTCCTAATCTAGCTTTTTTATCTGTAGATATTAACTCAAAAGTAAATTTGCTTTTGAGCATTAAGCTTATTTTATTTTTAAACTAATTATTTTATCTGGATCTTTGACACTTCCACTTTGTCCACTACCTTTTTTTATCATATCAACAAACTCCATACCTTTTATTACTTTGCCAAAAGCAGAGTATTGCCTATCTAGATGAGGAGCTGAATCAAAACAAATAAAAAATTGGCTATTAGCACTATCAGGATCGGAAGATCTAGCCGCAGAAAGAGTTCCTCTTAAATGCGGTGTATTTGAGAATTCTGATTTTAAATTTGGTAGTGAGGATCCGCCAGTACCGGCTAAAGAAAGATTAAAATCTGGATTATTACTATTACCATATTTTACGTCACCGCTCTGCGCCATAAAGCCATCAATAACTCTATGAAAAACAACACCGTCATATTTTCCTTCTGATGCTAGTTTTTTAAATCTCGCTACATGATTAGGGGCCACATCCTCAAAAAGTTCAATTTCTACATCTCCATTTTTTAATTTCAAAATCATTTTATTTTCTCCTGTATATGAGTGATTGATAGATAAACTATATAATATTATGAATATATATATTAATTTATTCATTTTAACTTTTCTTGTAGCACTTTCACTGCAGATTTAGTTAAAAATTTGTTTATTTTTCCGTCTAATTTTGCTATTTCTTTCACAAATTTTGAAGAAATAATTTGATTTTCTACATCTGACATTAAAAAAATAGTTTCTATATCATTTTTAAGTTGTTTATTCATACCTGCTAATTGAAATTCATATTCAAAATCAGATACAGCTCTTAAACCTCTAATTATTATTGAAGCTTTATATTTTTTACAAAGGCTAATTGTTAAACTATCAAACGAAGTTACGATAATTTTTTTTTTATTCAATTTTAAATCTTTAAAAAGAGAGTTTTTGATGATTGAAAGCCTTTCTTCGATAGAAAAAAAATAGTTTTTATTAATATTATCAGTTGTCGCGACTATTAATTTATCAACAATTTTTAAAGATTTTTTAATTACATCTATGTGTCCATATGTAATTGGATCAAACGTGCCTGGATATATTGCAGTTCTCATTTTATTCTATATTATTGTCTATTTTTATAACAGAGACAACCTTTTCTTCTCCAGATAATTTTTTTATTCTGACCCCTTGTGTATTTCTCCCAGCAACTCTAATTTCATTAACAGCACATCTCATTATGCTTCCTTTGTTCGTTGATAATATTATTTCATCTTCATTTCCGACTACCAATGTAGCGGCCACACTTCCATTCCTGGGTGAATTTATAATTCCTATAATACCTTTTCCACCTCTATTGGTAACTCGATAATCTAGGTAAGATGATCTTTTACCATATCCATTTTCTGTTACTGACAATATAAACTTATCAATACCGTTTTTTATTTTGCTATCTTTTTTAATTGTTTTATTACTAAATTGAGAATTATCTAAAATTGAAAGTGAAATAACTTTATCATTGTCTGAAAGTTGAATTCCTCTTATTCCTTTTGACGATCTGCCCTTAAATAATCTTAATTTTTTCGACATAAATCTAATACACTTACCTTTTTCTGTGCTTAATAAAATGTCCTGATCATCTCTACATATCTTTACACCAACTATTTTATCATTTTCGCTTAATTTCATTGCAATTTTTCCAGCTGTATTAATATTTGAAAAATCCTCCAAAGTGTTCTTACGAATATTTCCATTCGCTGTTACAAATATAACTAATAATTTTTTCCATTCTGACTCATCTTCAGGTAATGGCATGATAGAACTTATTGAATGATGACTTTTTAGTGGTAAAAGATTAAATATAGACTTACCTTTAGAAGCGGCGGTTCCCTCTGGAATTTTATAAGCTTTAATCTTATACACCAGTCCTTGAGTTGAAAAAAACAAAACTGGTGTATGAGTATTAGCTGTAAATACCTGTACGACAAAATCTTCATCGCGTGTAACAATTCCTGATTTACCTTTTCCGCCTCTTTTTTGAGCTTTTAAAGAATTAAGTAAGCTTCTTTTTATATAGCCTTGCTTTGTAATATTTATTACTACTGACTCTTTTTGAATAGTTTCCTCAATATTATAGTTTAAAACTGCGTCTATAATCTTGGTCCTTCTAGGAACAGCATATTTAGACTTAATATTTGTTAATTCATTGGTTATGATTTTGTACAACTCTTTTTTTGAGTTTAAAATCTTGTTAAATTTTAAAATTAAATCTGATAATTTATTAATTTCTGTTTCTATTTCTCCTATGCCATATGCAGTTAATTTTTGAAGTCTTAGTTCAAGGATTGAATCTACTTGGTTTGAGGATAATTGATATGATGAAAAATTTTTTTTCTTCTCAATTAAAGAAATCAATTTTATGCTTTTTTTAACTTTCCATTTTTTAATTAAGAGATTTTTTTTAGCTATTTGAACATCTGTTGAGTTTTTTATAATCTTTATTACTTCATCGATATTCTCTACTGCTGTTGCTATTCCAATTAAAAGATGTGCTCTTTCTTCAGCTTTTTTTAAATCATATTTAATTCTCTTTGTTAAAGTTATTTCTCTAAATTTTGTGAACTCGGATAAAAATTCTTTTAAATTTAAAATTTTAGGTTTATTTTCAACTATAGCTAAGGTATTAAATCCAAATGAACTTTCTATGCCTGTAAGTTTATAAAGTTGCCTTTTAACCGTCTCTGGTTCAACACCTCTTCTTAATTCTATAACAACTCTAATACCCTCTCTGTTAGACTCATCTCTTATATCTCTAATTCCCTCTATTTTTTTATCTCTTGCTAATTGAGCAATTCTTTCATTTAATGTTGATTTATTTACTTGATAAGGAATAGATTTAATTATTAATAAGTCTCTACCACTTTTTTTTTGTTCAACATCGATTTCTCCACGAATCTTAAAAGATCCTCTGCCTTTGTTGTAACCTTGTTTAATTATATCTTTTCCAATAATAATTCCGCCTGTCGGAAAGTCTGGACCAGGAACAAATTTCATTAATTGACCAATGGTTATATCTTTGTTCTCAATAAATGCAGTAGTTGCATCGATAATCTCACCTAAGTTATGAGGTGGAATGCTTGTTGCCATACCAACAGCTATACCGCCCGCTCCATTAACTAATAAATTTGGATATTGAGATGGTAGCACTGTTGGTTCAACTTCAGTTTCATCATAATTGTTTCTATAAGAAACAGTATTTTTTTCTAGATCTTCAGTTAAATGTAAAGCAATTTTAGATAATTTTGTTTCTGTATATCTCATAGCTGCAGGTGGATCCCCATCAATAGAACCAAAATTTCCCTGTCCTGTAATTAAAGGTAAGCTCATTGAAAAATCTTGTACCAATCTAACAAGCGCATCGTAAACAGATTGATCCCCGTGAGGATGATATTTACCAATTACGTCACCCACTATTCTAGCCGATTTTCTAAATGGTTTAGACCAATCATAGCCACCCTTATACATTGCATAAATTATTCTTCTATGAACTGGTTTTAATCCATCTCTAACATCAGGAAGAGCTCTACTAACTATAACACTCATTGCATAAGATAAGTATGATGAGCTCATCTCATCTTGAACAAATATAGGTTTAAATGATTTATTATTTTGAATTGAATTTTTTTCCATAAATTTTAAAATGGAATTTCGTCGTCTAGATCGCTGTTGTCCTGACTTGTGTTGTCATTTGGTAAAGAACTTTTGTTTTCACTAACCAAATTAGAGCTATCATTTTTGCTCTTTCCATCCAACATTGTAAGACTTGAATTATATCCTTGAAGTACTATTTCAGTTGAATATTTATCTTGACCAGAACTTTCGTCTTTCCACTTTCTTGTGGTCAATTGCCCTTCAACGTACACGTTAGCACCTTTTTTTAAATATTGCTGAACTACATTAACTAAACCTTCGTTAAAAATAACTACTCTGTGCCATTCTGTTTTTTCTTTTCTTTCACCGCTTGATTTGTCTTTCCAGCTTTGGCTAGTTGCTAAACTTAACCTTGCGACGTTTTTGCCGTTAACCATTTGCTTGATTTCGGGGTCTGCACCCAATCTTCCTATTAAAAGTACTTTATTTAAACTTCCAGCCATAATATTTAAGAATTAATTTGTGATTTATAGTTTTATTGTTAATAGATTTATATCATAATTGAATGATAAATATAAGATGATTATTCCATTTGGTTAAAAAATATGTTGAAAAAAATCGTTATAAAAGGGGCTAAAGAACATAATTTAAAAAATGTCTCTTTAGAAATCCCTAAAGAAAAATTGGTGGTTATAACTGGCCTTTCTGGATCAGGAAAATCATCATTAGCATTCGATACTATATATGCAGAAGGTCAAAGAAGATATGTTGAAAGCTTATCGTCTTACGCAAGACAATTTTTAGACAAGATGAAAAAACCTAAAGTTGATTTGATTGAAGGATTAAGCCCAGCAATATCAATAGAACAAAAAAATACTTCAAAAAACCCTAGGTCAACAGTTGCAACAGTAACAGAAATTTATGATTATATGAGAGTATTATATGCTCGTGTAGGTATCCCTTATTCTCCTTTTACTGGTAAACCCATTAAATCACAGTCTATTAGTGAAATGGTGGATAAAATAAAAAAATTACCAAAAAGCAGTACGATTTACCTTTTAGCACCAATAGTTAGAGGAAGAAAAGGAGAATATAAAAAAGAGATTCTCAATTACAAAAAAAGAGGTTTCACTAAACTTAAGGTTGATGGAAAATATATAGAAATAGACAATTTTCCAAATTTAAATAAAAAGATTAAACATGAAATATCCATAATAGTAGATAGACTTGTATTAAATTCAAATACAGGAAATAGATTAGCTGATAGCGTTGAAACAGCAGTAAATTTATCTGATGGGCTTTTAGTCGTTGAATATGAAAATGAAACGCTTCCAAAAAAATTTCGTAAAATGGAAACAATTACTTTTTCATCAAAATTTTCTTGTCCTGAAAGCGGCTTTACAATTGAAGAAATTGAACCAAGATTGTTTTCTTTTAACTCACCGTATGGAGCTTGTGAAGAATGTGAGGGTATTGGTCATAATTTAAATGTGGATCCAAATCTTGTGGTACCTGACTCAAAAAAGAGTTTACAAGATGGAGCAATAGAACCATGGTCAAAATCAACCTCTATGTATTATGCACAAACTTTATCTTCGTTAGCTAAACATTTCAAATTTTCTTTAACAGAATCTTGGAAAAAAATACCTAAGAAAATACAAGACGTTATTTTATTTGGTTCTGACGAAGAAGAAATAAAATTTTCATATGATGATGGTTATGAGGCTTATACAACGAAAAAAGCTTTTGAAGGTGTAGTAAATAATCTTGAGAGAAGATATCTAGAAACTGATAGTGAATGGAAAAGAGAAGAAATTTCACAATATCAAAGTGAAACTAATTGTGAAAAATGTAAAGGTCAAAGACTAAAAGATGAAGCTCTTTGCATAAAAATAAATTCATTAAATATAAGTGAGATTACAGAAAAATCTATAGATGATGCACAAAAATGGTTTGACGGGTTGGTAAATATTCTTACTGAAAGAGAAAATAAAATTGCACAACACATATTAAAAGAAATAAACGAAAGATTAAATTTTTTATTAAATGTAGGATTAAATTATTTAACATTATCCAGAGAATCAGGAACTTTATCGGGTGGTGAAGCTCAGAGAATAAGATTAGCTTCTCAAATCGGATCTGGATTGACTGGGGTATTATATGTTTTGGACGAACCTTCAATAGGACTTCATCAAAGAGACAATAAAAAATTAATTAAAGCTTTAAAGAAATTAAGAGATCTTGGAAATACCGTTATAGTCGTTGAACACGATATTGAGACTATGGAAAATGCTGATCATATTATAGATATCGGTCCAGAAGCTGGTTTGCATGGAGGTAAAATTGTTGCTGAAGGTACTGTAAAAGAGATATCAAATAATCAATTAAGTATAACGGGAAATTATCTATCGGGTAAAAAATATATAGCTTTACCAAGAAAAAGAAGAACTGCAAAAAATGGAAGATTTATAGAAATAAGTGGGGCTACGGGAAACAATTTAAAAAGAGTTCATTTAAAAATACCTGTAGGAACTTTTACTTGTGTCACAGGTGTCTCAGGAAGTGGTAAGTCGACACTAATTTTACATACACTTTATAATGCTTTAAATTTAATGTTAAACAAAAACAAAAGTAGAAAAGTGCCTAAAGCTTTTACTGGTTTTAAAGGTACAGAGTTAATTGATAAAATAATAGATATTGATCAATCTCCAATAGGAAGAACACCTAGATCAAATCCAGCAACCTATACAGGAGCATTTGGGCCTATACGTGAATGGTTTGCAGCTCTACCAGAGTCAAAAGCAAGAGGATATAAAGTGGGTAGATATTCATTTAATGTAAAAGGAGGAAGATGTGAAACATGTGAAGGAGATGGTGTTATTACTTATGAAATGCATTTTTTACCTGATGTATTCATTCCTTGTGACACGTGTAAAGGTGCAAGATATAATAGAGAAACCTTAGAAATTAGATTTAAAAATAAAAATATAGCTGATGTTTTAGATATGACTGTTGATGAAGGATGTGAATTTTTTGAAAATATTCAAAATATTAGATCAAAATTAATTACGTTAAAACATGTGGGTCTTGGCTATATGAAGATTGGTCAACAAGCAACAACGCTTTCCGGGGGAGAAGCCCAAAGAATTAAATTAGCAAAAGAGCTTTCAAAAAGGCCTACAGGTAGAACGTTATATATTTTAGATGAACCTACAACAGGTCTTCATTCCCATGATATAAAAAAATTACTTGAAATACTTCAGGCTTTTACAAATACAGGAAATACAGTAGTTGTAATTGAGCATAATCTAGATGTTATCAAAACTGCCGATCATATCATTGATATGGGTCCTGAGGGCGGAGTTAATGGCGGTCGAATAATAGCTGAAGGAACGCCTGAAAAAGTTTCAGAAAATGAAGAAAGTTATACAGGCTCTTTTATTAAGGGTTTATTAAATAATACTAATCATATTAAGAAATCAGCTTAATTAAGGAACTATTTTTTCTTCTTTTTTTTCTAAAGTTTTGTAAGTAACTTTAAAATATTTTAAAATAGGTGATGCGACAAATATAGAGGAGTAAGTCCCAATCAATACGCCTAAAATCATTGCAAATGAAAATCCTTTAAGAATTTCACCTCCTAGTATAAATATTGAAACAAGAGCTAATAAAGTAGTAATAGAAGTAATTACAGTTCTTGATAAGGTTTCATTAATTGAAATATTAGAAATTTGTGAAATACTAATTTTATTATATTTATTTAAGTTTTCACGAATACGATCATAAATTACCACAGTATCATTCATAGAGTAACCAACAATGGTTAAAACTGCAGCAATTATTGATAAATTAATTTCAAAAGATAAAAGAGAAAATATTCCTACGGTAATCACTACATCATGAAATAATGCAATTATAGAACCTATACTAAACTGCCATTCGAATCTTATCCAAATATAAAATAACATTGCAGCTAATGATAATGTGATAGCTATAAGACTAGATTCTAAAAGTTCAGAGCTTACTTTTGGCCCTACATTTTCAACTCTTCTAAAATTAATATCTGTTCCTAATTTTTTTATGAGTTCTTTTTTAATTTCTGGTATTAAATTTTTATTATTACTGGTTTTTTCTTCTATTTTAATTAAAAAATCTGAATTATCACCAAATTTTTTTACATTCACATCTCCTAAATTCATATTATTTAATGACGATCTTATATTCGAAGTAGAAATATTATTATCAGCAATTCTTATTTCCATCAAAGTCCCGCCTTTAAAATCAATACCATAATTGAGGCCTTTAAAAGCAATCAATATAATACTTAAAAAAAACAATACGAGTGAAAGAAAATTAGCTTTCTTAAAATTTTTTGCAAAATCAAAGTTTGTATTCATTATATTTTGATAGCCTTATCTTTATTTTTTAGTACGTACCAAGAGGTTAAATGTCGAGCTATAAAATATGCTGAATACAAAGTGGTAATAATTCCAATACCTAGAGTAATAGCAAAACCTTTTATTGGTCCTGAACCAAAGATAAATAGAATTATTGCAGCAATTAGTGTTGTAATATTAGCATCTAATACAGTTATTTTAGCTTTGTTATATCCAATTTCAAAAGCATGAATCGATGACTTTTCTGTTTTTAACTCTTCTTTAATTCTTTCAAAAATTAAAACATTTGCATCAACAGCCATACCAACGGTCAAAATTATTCCTGCGATTCCTGGTAAAGTTAGAGTGGCTTCTAAAATTGTGAGGACACCTAGTAACATAAGTAAATTTGTAATTAATGAAATATTAGCAATAATTCCAAAAATCTTATATTTAAATAGCATAAATAAAACGACTAAAATAAAACCAACTATTAATGAAAAAGTACCTGAGTTAATTGAGTCTTGTCCTAAATCAGGACCAACTGTTCTTTCCTCAACTATATCTAGAGGTGTAGGTAAAGCACCAGATCTTAAAAGTAGCGCTAAATCAGTTGCTTCTTGAAAAGTAAAATTTCCAGAAATATGTCCGTTACCACCCGTTATTGGCTCTCTTATTGATGGAGCACTAATAACTTTATTATCGAGTACTATTGCAATTCGCCTACCTACATTATTTGTTGTGCTTTTACCAAATTTCTGAGCACCTAGCCTATCTAACTTAAATGTCACTACTGGAGTATTTGATTGATTATCCAATCTAGGTTGCGCATCAATTAAATTTTCTCCGCTCATTATAATTCTTTTACTTATTGTTAGTTCTTCGCCAGTTTCTGATAAAAGTTTATCAAATCCAAAATCGCTTACAGTATTAGACACTAACCTAAAATTTAATTTAGCAGTTTTACCAATTAAATTTTTAATTCTTTCAGGATCTTTTATGCCTGGTAATTCAACTAAAATTCTTTTATCTCCTCTTTGTAAAATAGTTGGTTCTTTAGTACCAACATCATCTATTCGTCTTCTGACTATCTCTATAGATTGTTTAAGAGCAGAATTATTTATTGTTAAAATTCCATATCTAGAAAAAAAAACATTTAATTGTTCATCTTTAATACTGAAATCAAGTTCATAATTATTATATTCATTTATATAATTGTTGACTAAGTTATCTTTTTGTTTGAATAATAATAGTTCAAATTTTTCAATATTTTTTTCTTGAACATTAAAACTAATATTTTTATTTTTAATTTTGAAATTACTATAATCAATATTATTTTCTTTTAAGAGTTTTTTTATAGGTATAACTTTGTCTTGTAGTCTCTCTTCAATAAGTGGATTAGTGTCTATTTCTAATAAAAGGTAAGATCCACCTTGTAAGTCTAAACCAAGATTTATTTGTTTGTCTAAAATTTTGTTACTAGTGTTTAGGTTTAAAAAAGCAAAAAAAGATATTGCAATTAAAAATAAATAAATAAATAAAATTTTTATTTTAGAGAAATTTAACACAAAAAAGAATTTATTTTTTTGGTTCTTCTTTTTTTAATAAACTAGTAATTGTAGATTTTATAATTTGTACTTTAACACCGTCTGATAAATTAACTTCAATTCTATCATCTTCCATAACTTTCTCTACAATCCCAATTATTCCACCAGATGTTATAACTTCGTCGCCACGCTTCAATGACTCGACCATTAATTTATGATCCTTTACTCTTTTTTGTTGTGGTCTAATTAAAAAAAAGTAAAAAATAACAAAAATTAGTAGAAGTGGTATAAATTGAGCAAATCCTTGTCCGTTCATAATATCTGAATAATTATAATAAAAGACTTATTTTAACAAGCGAATAATAATTATATTTTGCTTAAATTATTCATATATTTTTTTAGAACGTTGGGAATATTAATACTTCCATCTTTATTTTGATTGTTTTCTATTAATGCAATTAGAAGTCTTCCGACAGCTAAACCGGAGCCGTTTAATGTACCCACATAGTCTGAACCATTTGAATCTTTATATTTAGCATTCATTCTTCTAGCTTGAAATTTGCCACAAGAAGAACAGCTAGAGATTTCCCTATATTTATTTTCAGATGGTATCCATGCTTCGATATCATAAGTTTTTTCTGCACTGAAACCCATGTCACCTGTTGAAAGTAATATAATCTGGTAAGGTATTTCTAGCTGTTTTAGAACTTCCTCAGCGCAGTTTAACATTTTATCCAATTCTTTTATACAATCAGATGGTTTAACAATACTAACCAGTTCAACTTTATAAAATTGATGCTGTCTTATTATTCCTTTTGTATCTTTTCCATAACTGCCAGCTTCTTTTCTAAAACAAGGTGTAGCTGCAACAAATCTTTTTGGTAAATCATTATCACTCAAAATACTTTCTCTTACTAAATTAGTTAATACTACTTCTGCTGTTGGTATTAAAAATTTTCTCTCACTATTTTCTGTGAGTATTTCAAATTGATCATCTTCAAATTTTGGCAACTGACCAGTACCAAACATAACATTTTCATTAACTATCAAAGGTGGGGAAACTTCTTCGTAATCAAATTTGATTGTATGAATATCTAACATGAAATTAATTAGAGCTCTTTCTAATAATGCAAAATTTTTATTTAAAACAACAAATCTAGAGCCTGATAATTTAGAAGCTGATTTAAAATCTATTTGATTATTTTGTTCACCCAACTCAATGTGAGATTTAACATCAAAATTAAAATCTTTAACACTTCCATTTTTTTTTATAATCTTATTTGATTGATCATTAGCTCCAATTGGAACATCTTCTAAAGCTAGGTTAGGTAAATTCGATAATAAATTTACTATATCTTTTTGAAAAGTTTCTAGTTTTTTTTCTAAACTATTTATTTCATTTGATAATTTTTTCGATTTTTCGAAGTTATCTTTATCTTTAGACTTAGACAGAATTTTTTTTTCTTTTTCTAAATTTTCTTTTTTTTGTATAGTTTCTCTGTTTTTTTTATCTAAACTAAGTAAAATTTCAATATCAAACTTAATGTATCTGTCTTTTATTTTTTTTTTAAAAATTTCTACACTTTTTCTTATTTCTTTTAAATTGTGCATTTTATTTTTTTTCTATCATTTTAACTGTTAAGATTGATAATTCATATAATAATAGTAGAGGCAAAGCTAAGCCAATTTGGGTTATAGGGTCTGGAGGTGTTAGTAATGCAGCTGCTGCAAATATTATTACAATTACATATTTTCTTCTTGTTTTGAGATATGTTGAATCAATTACACCAATACGAGCTAACAAATTAAGAATTATGGGTAATTGAAAGCTTATTCCAAATGCTATTATCAGTCTCATGATTAAAGATAAATATTCATTTACTTTCGCTTCTAACTCTATTGCAATATTATTTGAGTCGGAAGCTGACTCAAAACTAAGAAAAAAATTTATAGCTAATGGCATTATTAAATAATAAACTAAAAGTCCTCCTAATATAAATAATAATGGCGTCAAGATTAGATATGGCAATAATGCTTTTTTTTCATTCTTATATAAACCTGGTGCAATAAATTTCCAGATTTGAGTTAATAATATTGGGCTAGTAAAAAAAAATGCTGAAAAAAAGGCAACTTTTAAATACGTTATAAACGCTTCATGCAAAGCAGTAAAAATTAATCTTCTTTCTAAATCATTTTCAATTATCGCATTAGAGTAAGGTTTAACTAAAAAGCTGTAAATATCTTTGGAAAAATAATAACTAATTGCAAATATGATAATTAAAAAAATAAAAGTGTTGATTAATCTTGATCTCAATTCAGTTAAATGTCCGACAAAACTTCCTGTTTTTTCTTTGATTTCATTCATCTTTTTTTTTTACCGTTTTATTTTCTTTTTCATCATGTTCATCAATATTTGTAACTTCTTCAACATTTTTTTGAATATCAGAAAAATATCTTTTAATTGTTGAAATCCAAGAGCCAACTTTTCTCAGAACTATAGGAAATTCTTTTGGACCTATTACTACAACAGCTATTAATATTATTATAAGTAATTCGAACCAACCAATTTGTGGCATTAGAAATTAACTTTTATTAGAATTATCTTTATCTTCAGAGTCTTTTTCAGTTTTTTCAGGACTGTCAGCCATCCCTCTTTTAAAACTTTTTATACCTTTGGCTACATCACCCATCAAATCGGATATTTTACCTCTTCCAAAAAGAAGAACTACTAAAACTACTACAATCGCTATTTGCCAAATTCCAATCGTCATACACTAGTTTATATACAATTATTCAAATTAAATAAATAAGTTTATTCATCAGTTTTTGAGGATTGTTCAATAGCATCTTCGATTTCTGTATAAATATTCTCTTTTTGGGAAGCGCTTTGTTCTTTATAGAACTTTCCTGTGCCAAATATAGATGAGTCTATTGTAGAAGAATCTATAAGTCCTGCAGAACTCAATTCATCTACAGAAGGTAAATCAGTAAGTTTTTGAATATTAAAATGGTTCAAAAAATTTTCTGTTGTAGAATATTGAATAGGCTTTCCTGGAACATCTTTTCTTCCGGCTGGTCTAACCCAGTCTAATTCTAACAAAATTTCCATAGTATTTGTCCCAAATGCTACACCTCTAATTTCTTCAATTTCAGCTCTTGTTACAGGTTGATGATAAACAATAATTGCTAACGTCTCTATAGTTGCTTTCGACAACTTGCGTTGTGTAGATTTTTGTAAAGACATCAATTTTGATAGGTCTTCAGACGTTCTGAAAGACCATTTTTCTTTAATACAAACTAAATTTATTCCTCTCGAACTATAGTCTTGTTGTATTTTTTCTAAAATCTTTTTAATATTAGTTGTGTTTTTTACTCTTTGTTCAATTGTTTCTATATCTAAAGGTTCAGAAGCTGAAAAAAGAATTGCTTCTATTTGTCTTTCTAATTTAGACATTTTATTTGGAAACTTTAAAATGTTGTCTTTTTTTTTTTTATTCTTAATCATTATTAAACTTTTTTAATTAATAATTTGTTAAATAACTTATCTTGAGTAATTGATGTCAAACCTTGTTTGGTAAGTTCTAGACTAGCAGCGAAAATCCCAGCTATGCCAGTGCTCTGTTTTGTTTTATTTTTAAAATCATTTGGTATTAAGTCGTACAAATCTTTCCAATCATTAATTTTGTCAATATTATTTTTTATATGATTTATGCCCGCTTCTGTAGTGAAAACAGGAAGTTTAGGTATATTAACTGTTTGGAAAGCTCTCTGCATCTTTAGGTTTGAATAAGTTTTTAAGAGTTCGTATAAATTTATATCATAAACAGGTGTATAAATTGATCGAATTCCTCCCTTCATGCCTCTATAAAAAATATCAACACCTAACCTTTTTTTTTGTAACATTTGATCTGAAAGTATTCTTATTAATTCAAGTTTTTTTAATTGAAGTTTTAATTTTTCAGCTACTTCAGAGGCTTTAAAATCATCATTTTCATCTTCAGGAAGTAATAACTTGGATTTTAAGTAAGCCAACCATGTAGCCATTAATAAAAATTCTGAAGCAGTTTCCAGATTTAGTTCTTTTGTTTCTTTGATATATAATAAAAATTGATCAGCTAATTTAGTAATAGATATATCTGCTAAATTAACTTTTTGAATTTTAGCTAAATTTAAAAGAACTTCTAAAGGACCTGAAAAATTCGGAATTTCAACTAATAAATCGTTATTTTTATTTGATTCCATATATTAATATTAACTTAAATATTTATAAAATTCTGATGTTTTTTTATTAGTAAAATCGTCTATATATGAAATTTCTTTAAGTAATTTTCTAGATTCTGAATATTTTCCAGAACAATACAACGTTAGATTACAACCAGCCAACAAGGATTTTTTTGCGTTTGTAACTAAATCATATTTTAGCGCTTTCATGGAAATATCATCTGAAATTAAAATTCCATTAAATTTTAACTTTTTTCTTATAATATTCTTAATCATAATTTTTGAAAAGGTCACTACATTTTGCGGATCAATTTTTTTATATAAAATATGAGCTGTCATAGCAAAAAATGATTTTGAATTTATAAAGCAATTGAAATCTGATTTTAATAGTTCTTTTAAATTGTTGTTAATGACAGGCATATATTTATGGCTATCCTGCGTGGCCCGCCCATGGCCGGGTATATGCTTTATAACACTGAATATCTTATTTTCTCTAAAATATTGAATACATAATTTTCCTAAATTTTTTACAATCTTAATTTTTTGAGAATAACTTCGAGAACCAATAATTTTATTAGTTTTTTTATAAGTTAAATCTAAGACGGGAACAGTATTGATGGTAATGCTTAAATCATTTAATATTTTACTTAAAGAAAATATATATTTTTTATAAATTCTTTTTGTAAAATTTGGATTTTGGTAATATAAATTACCAAAGAAGTTTTGTGAAAATAATTTGTTATCAATTAGATTTGATAACCTACTTACATTACCACCCTCTTCATCTATTAATATGGGATAATTTTTATCTTTAATTGTTTTTTTAATTGATTTTGTTAAATTTTTAAGTTGCGTAAATGATTTAATATTTCTTTTAAACAAAATAATTCCCCAAGGTTTTTCCTCTTTCATCAAATTTTTTTCCTTTTGAGAAAGATAATATCCTGAAAGACTAATTATTATTGCTTTTCTTCTCATTTTTTATTAAAC
>Ga0315315_10002118_pt1 | contig 18224 bp, 12 predicted proteins | sample M140m3416metaG_FD_203699 | JGI IMG/M metagenome (GOLD analysis project Ga0315315, IMG submission 203699) | Ammonia-oxidizing marine archaeal communities from Monterey Bay, California, United States - M1 40m 3416 | ecosystem: Environmental > Aquatic > Marine > Intertidal zone | place: USA... | reverse complement strand
AGAATAATTGATGGAGCAGAAGCAGCACGTTTTAATAATGAATTAAAAAAAAATTTAGGTAAAAACTTTGCCTATAAGTTGGCTATCTAAAAATTATGTCAAAAATCATTTCATTATTATGTGCTTTATTATGTACATTTATTTGGGGAACTACGTTTATTGCCCAAGATACTGGCATGGATGAAATCGGACCCTTTACGTTCAATGCAGTAAGATTTTTTGTAGGATTTTTGGCAATAGCACCTTTGGTTATTTTGTTTGAGATAAAGAAATTTAAATCAGAATTTAGATTAGATTTTAAAACATTTGTCATACTCTCACTATTAATTGGTCTATCTCTCTTTTTAGGATCTGCCTTACAACAAGTTGCTTTATTATACACAGATGTAGCTAATGCAGCTTTCTTTACTATTTTTTATGTTCCTATGGTCCCAATTATTATTTTTTTATTTAAAAGAAAATCTATCCATTGGAGTGTATGGCCATCAGTAATATTATGTTTAATAGGTGGATATTTATTAACAAACTTTTATGATGCAACGGTAAGACTTGGCGACACTCTTGTAGTGTTAGGGGCTTTATTTTGGAGCACTCATATAATCTTTACTGGTATTATTGTTACTAAATATAATCTGCCGCTTACGCTAGGGGCGGTTCAAACTTTAATCGTAGCTGCATGCTCTTTTTTTGTAGGCTTTATTAACGAGGAGTTTATCTTTGAAAATATTTTGAAAGAGATTGATTCAATTTTATATGCAGGTATTTTGTCAGGTGGTTTTGCTTTTGTATTACAAATTTATGCTCAAAAGAATATATCTCCTGCTCCAGCTGCTATTATTTTTTCCTTAGAGGGTGTATTTGCAACTATTGCTGCTTGGTTTTTACTTGATCAAATTCTTGGTATAAATAATTTATTAGGCTGCTTCTTTATTTTGTGTGGTGTCTTGTTATCACAATTATTACCTTTAATTAAAAAAACTAGCTAAAAATAAATTATTGCAAATAAGATTAAAGATATAATTATTCTATAAGTAACAAAAATATTTAAAGAAAATTTATTTAGATAATTTAAGAAAAATTTAACAGTAACATATGAAAATAAAAAAGATAATATTACGGCTATTATAATTAAATAATTTAATTCTATTGGTTCATTTAATGCATCTTTAAGTCCTAGAAAACTTGCACCTGCTAATGCTGGTATGGAAAGTAAAAATGAAATTTTTCCTGAATCAACTCTGTTAAAATTTAAAAATCTAGCTGCTGTCATTGTTATTCCTGCTCTACTTACACCAGGTATCAAAGCAAGAATTTGAAATAATCCAATAAATATAATTAATTTTATATTTAAATTGGTAGAAATATTTTGATCAGTTTTTCTTTGATCAGAAAAATATAAAATGATACCAAAAAATAATGTTGTCCAAGCTATAACTTTTATATTTCTTAAAAGATGTATTAATTCAGTTGTGTGCAATATATAACCGAAAATCACAAGTGGTATTGAGCCGACTATAATTAAGCTCAATAATTTTTGATTATTTTTAAGATTAAATAAATCTTTTCTAAAAAAAAATATAATTGCTAATAAAGAGCCTAAATGTAAACTTATATCTATCAACAATGAACTAGCTTTAAGATCATATAAGTAAGAAACTATGATTAAGTGTGCTGATGAACTTATTGGTAAAAATTCTGAAATTCCTTGAACAGCAGATAGAATTAGGATTTCTATAAAATCTTGAACCATACAAGTGTCGTAACTTAAAAAATATACTTTTAAAACAATTCCATTTAATCATAATAGATATGCAAAAATTAAAATTCCTATATTTTAGGCTAATTTTTATAAAAAATAGGTCATAAATATTGACCTAAATAATTCTTTTACTAGTAAAAACAATGTATATTTTGAGAAAAATTTAAAAATATTATGACTGATAAAATGCTCAAATTCGTCGAAATAGGTCAGCAAAACCCACCTAAAAGGGAAGTTGGCAACAGGAAAGAAGACTTCAATGAAATTTATGATGACTTTTTAAAACAAAGAGCCCAAGAACAATCCAGCAGATGCTCTCAGTGTGGTGTACCTTTTTGCCAAGTCCATTGCCCTCTTAGTAATAATATTCCTGACTGGCTTAAATTAACAGCAGAAGGCAGACTTAAAGAAGCATATGAATTATCTCAAAGCACGAACAATATGCCGGAGGTTTGTGGAAGAATATGTCCTCAAGATCGTCTTTGCGAAGGAAATTGTGTAATTGAACAATCTGGTCATGGGACTGTTACAATCGGTTCAATGGAAAAATATATCACAGATAATGCATGGGAAAAAGGATGGGTAAAACCAATTGAGATAAAATATGAGAAAAATCAAAGTGTTGGTATAATTGGTGCGGGACCTGCAGGATTAGCAGCAGCTGAACAGTTAAGAAAGAATGGATATAGGATTACAGTTTATGATCGTTATGATCGTGCTGGAGGATTATTAATCTATGGTATTCCAAATTTTAAATTAGAAAAACATGTAGTTGAAAGAAGAACAAAACTTTTAAAAGATGGAGGAATTGAATTTGTTCAAAACTTTGAAGTTGGTAAAGATGCTACTTTAGATCAACTAAGAAAAAAACACGACGCAATTTTAATTTCAACAGGAGTTTATAAACCTAGAGAAATAGATTTACCTGGAAACGATTTAGAAAACATTTTTCCGGCCATGGAATTTTTAACAGCCTCAAATAAAAAAGGCTTAGGAGACAAAGTTGAACTATTTGACAAAGGTATATTAAATGCTGAGGGAAAAGATATTGTAGTAATAGGTGGTGGTGATACCGCTATGGACTGTGTTAGAACTTCAATAAGACAAAAAGCAAAATCTGTAAAATGTCTTTATAGAAGAGATAAAGAAAATATGCCAGGTTCAGCGCGTGAAGTTGCTAATGCTGAAGAAGAAGGAGTTGAATTTGTATGGTTATCGAGCCCTAAAGAATTCAAAGGCATAAATAAAGTTGAAAATTTAATTGTTAATCAAATTCAATTAGGTGAACCTGATGATTCAGGAAGAAGAAAACCTCAAATTAAAGAAGGATCAGAATTTGAAATTAAAGCTGATATGGTCATTAAAGCTCTTGGCTTTGATCCAGAGAATCTACCACATTTATTTGATACAAAAGAACTCCAAGTTACAAAATGGGGAACAATCAAAACTGACTTTGATACAATGCAGACAAATCTAAAAGGAGTTTTTGCTGCAGGAGATATTGTTAGAGGTGCCTCGTTAGTTGTATGGGCCATAAAAGATGGTCGAGATGCAGCCTCAGCTATGAAAACTTACTTAGAAGATCTTGAAATCAAAAAATCAAAAGTAGCCTAATGAAAAATTATAAAAAAAATCTGGAATTACTAACTAAAAATCATGTTTATTCTAAAGAAATGGAACATGATGCTTGTGGAGTTGGTTTAATTGCATCTACCGAGGGAAAAAAATCTAGAACTGTTGTTGAATATGGAATTGAGGCTTTAAAAGCAGTTTGGCATAGAGGAGCAGTCGATGCTGACGGCAAAACAGGTGATGGAGCAGGAATTCATGTTGAAATTCCAAAAGATTTTTTTGTCGAAAAGATTGAGGTAACTGGACATGATTATGATAATTCTGAGATTTGTGTTGGAATGATTTTTTTACCAAGAAATGATTATTCATCCCAAGAGAGCTGCAAGACTATAGTTGAAAGTGAATTAACAAAAAATAATTTTAGCATATATGGATGGCGTCAGGTTCCAGTAAATCCTAAGGTTTTAGGTGATAAAGCTCTTCAAACAATGCCTGAAATTATTCAAGTTTTGTTTAGATCTAATGATCCAAACCTATTGGATAAAAATTTAGAAAGAAAAATTTATGAAACAAGAAAGAGAATAGAAAATAAAGCTTTTAATGCATCACTAAATAATTTTTATATTTGTTCAATAAGTTCAAAGTCAATAATTTACAAAGGGTTATATTTAGCAGAGACGATATCTGATTTTTATTTAGATTTAAGAGACAAAAGGTTTGTTTCAAGGTATGCAATTTTCCATCAAAGATTTTCAACAAATACTGCTCCTAGCTGGAGTTTAGCTCAACCTTTTAGAGCTATCGCACATAATGGTGAGATAAATACATATAAAGGGAATAAAAATTGGATGAAAGTACATGAGCAGGAAATGAGCAGTCCACTTTTTGATAATGTAGAAAATTTAAAGCCAGTTATTCAAAAAGGAGTTTCTGACTCAGCAGCTTTAGATAATGTTTTTGAATTATTGAATAAATCAGGACAATCTGCACCTTTAGCTAAATTGATGTTAGTGCCTGATGCATGGTCAAAAAAAAATAAAACTCTTCCAAAAAGTCATCAACAACTTTTTAATTTTTTAAATAGTACAATGGAACCTTGGGATGGACCAGCTGCAATAGCTGCGACTGATAATGAGTGGGTAATTGCTGCAAATGACAGAAATGGTCTAAGACCATTAAGATATGCGATAACCAAGGATAAGATGCTTTTTGCAGGTTCAGAAACAGGAATGATAGAGTTAAATGAAAAAAAAATTTTAACCAAGGGAAGACTAGGACCTGGTGAAATAATTGGAGTTAGAATCGAAAAAGGGAAAGTTTTTTCAAACAATCAAATTAAAGATTACCTAGCTAAAGAGTTTAAACATTTTAATTCTCAAATAATAGACTTAGATGAAAAATTTCCTATTTCAAAAGAAAAATATAATTTCGATGGAGAAGATCTAAGAAGAAGACAATATGCTTTTGGAATAAGTCTTGAAGATTTAGAACTTATTTTACATCCCATGGCAGAGGATGCAAAAGAAGCAACTGGCTCAATGGGTGATGACACACCTTTAGCTGTATTGTCTGATAAATATAGACCACTTTATCATTTTTTTAGACAAAATTTTAGCCAGGTAACAAATCCTCCAATTGACTCCTTAAGAGAAAATAAGGTTATGAGTTTAAAAACTAGGTTTGGAAATCTAGGAAACATTCTTGATTTTGATACCCTTACAAAAGAAAACATATATGTTTTAAATACCCCTATTTTGTCTAATTCACAATTTGGTAAATTTATTAATTTTTTTGATAAAAACTCGGTAATTATCAATTGTTCTTTCTCACAAAATGAAAATTTATCAGATTCAATTAGCAGAATACAAAAGGAAGCAGAGATTGCTGTGAGACAAGGTGTGACTCAATTAATTTTAAGCGATAAGGATCTTTCCTCTGAAAGGTTGCCAATGCCAATGCTACTATGTGTAGGGGCTATTAATTCATCTTTAACACAAAAAAAATTAAGAGGATACGTTTCAATTAATGTCCAATCAGGCGAAGCTCTAGACACTCATTCATTTGCTACATTAATTGGAGTTGGAGCAACAACAGTAAATCCTTACTTGGCTTTTGATAGTTTATATCAGAGACATGAAAAAAAACTTTTTGGTCAATATAGTTTTGATGAATGTGTTCAAAGGTACATAAACTCAGTTAATGCAGGTCTATTAAAAATAATGTCAAAAATGGGAATTTCAGTTTTAAGCTCATACAGAGGAGGATGTAATTTTGAAACTGTTGGATTAAGTAGAACTGTAGTAGATGATTATTTCCCCGGTGTTACATCAAAAATTTCAGGCATTGGTTTGGTGGGAATTGAAAAAAAGATAAGAGAAATCCATAAAGAAGCTTTTGAGAGTTCTGAAACTATTCTACCTATTGGAGGTATTTATAGGTATAGAAAAAATGGAGAAACACATCAATATCAAGGTAGACTTATTCATTTATTGCAAAGTGCAGTGGGCTCAAACTCTTATGAGGTGTATAAAAAATATGCTGAGGGTTTATATAATTTACCACCAATTAATTTAAGAGATTTAGTTGATTTTAGGAAAAAGAAATTAGGTTCTCCAATAAAAATTTCTGAAGTAGAACCAGTAGAAAATATATTAAAAAGATTTGGTAGCGGGAGTATGTCCCATGGTGCACTATCTAAAGAGGCACATGAAACACTTGCAATTGGAATGAATAGAATTAAAGGAGCTTCTTGTAGTGGAGAAGGAGGAGAGGATGCCAAAAGATTTAAAATTATGGAGAGTGGAGATAGTGCAAATTCTCGAGTTAAACAAATCGCTTCAGCAAGATTTGGTGTAACAATTAATTACTTAAATAATTGTAATGAAATAGAAATTAAAATGGCTCAAGGTGCAAAACCTGGAGAGGGTGGTCAATTACCAGGTTTTAAAGTTACAAAAGAAATCGCTAAATTAAGATACTCTACTCCAGGAGTAACATTAATCTCTCCACCACCACATCATGATATTTATTCAATCGAGGATCTAGCACAATTGATTTATGACTTAAAACAAATTAATCCCAAGGCTAGAGTTGGAGTTAAATTGGTTGCTTCATCTGGAATTGGTACAATAGCTGCTGGCGTGGCAAAAGCTAAAGCTGATATTATTTTGATTTCGGGCCACAATGGTGGGACCGGTGCAACTCCTCAGACTAGTGTAAAATATGTGGGAATTCCTTGGGAAATGGGTCTTACAGAAGCTAATCAAGTTCTTACTTTGAATAATTTAAGACACAAGGTAACTTTAAGAACAGATGGGGGCATTAAGACTGGTAGAGATGTTGTAATTGCTGCAATGATGGGTGCAGAAGAATATGGTGTTGCAACAACTGCTTTAGTTGCAATGGGATGTATTATGGTAAGACAATGTCACTCTAATACTTGCCCAGTCGGTGTATGTACACAGGACGAAAAATTAAGAGAGAAATTTAGTGGTACGCCAGACAAAATTGTAAACTTGTTTACTTTTATTGCCTCAGAAGTTAGAGAAATTTTAGCAGAACTGGGATTTAAATCATTAGATGAAATTATAGGTAGAACAGATTTGTTAATGCAAGTTAACAAAGCCTCTCCTAATTTAGATGATTTAGATTTAAACCCGTTATTTGTTCAAGCAGACCCAGGAAATAATAAAAGATATTGTGAAATTCCAGAAATAAACAAGGTACCCGATACACTCGATCAAGAAATTTGGCCTACTCTTGAAAAATCTTTGGACAATAAAGAAAAAGTTGAAAAAGAATTTGTTATTAAAAATACAAATAGAGCAGTTGGAACAAGAATTTCGCACTATTTATATAAAAAATATGGGTATGAAAATTTAGATGAAAATTTTTTAACCTTGAACTTTAAAGGTTCTGCAGGTCAATCTTTTGGAGCTTTTGCATCTAAGGGTTTAAAGCTTAATCTTAAAGGTGATGCAAACGACTATGTTGGAAAAGGACTATCAGGAGCTACAATTTCAATTAAACTTTCAAATGAAAGTAATTTAACATCTTATGAAAACACCATCATTGGAAATACAGTTTTATATGGAGCCACATCGGGCAAACTTTTTGCAGCTGGTCAGGCTGGTGATAGATTTGCAGTAAGAAATTCTGGTGCAATATCTGTTATTGAGGGATGTGATTCAAATGGTTGTGAGTATATGACTGGAGGAACCGTGATAATACTTGGAAATGTTGGAGATAACTTTGCGGCAGGTATGACTGGAGGTATGGCATTTATTTATGATAAATCAAAAGAATTTGAAAAAAAGGTAAATCCAGATTCTGTTATATGGCAAAATGTTGAAACTGAATATTGGGTGAAATTTTTAAGAAATCTAGTTTTAGAGCACTCAAAAGAAACGGGCTCATTAGTATCAAAAAAAATAATTTCTAATTTTGCAGAAGAATTAAAAAATTTTATTCAGGTTTGTCCAAGAGAGATGATCAATAAACTTGAAAATCCAATCATATTAAAATCAAAAATAAAAGAAGTTAGTTAAGCATCAAGTTTAACTCTTTTTTTATTAATTTGAGCCATTTAGCTGAAGATAAACTATGATCACCATTTTTCACAATTACTAACTTTTTTTTTGCATTTTTAAAAATTTTTAAAACTTTCCTAGAATACGATACTGGAACAACCTCATCTTTTTGTCCATGAATCATAGTAACATTAATTCTTGATTTAATTTTTTTATTTAAGATTTTATTTTTTCTTCCATCTTTGATTAATTGGTAAGTAATTGGATATACGTAATCTCCATGTTTAAGATTATAAATACCATTTTTAATTGTTTCAAACTTCATCTTTTTTGAAAATTTCTTCCACATTAAATTTTCTAAAAATTCAGGAGCAGACCCAATTCCTAAAAATGCTATTATACGTTTTTTAAAAAACTTAAATTGATTTAAAGATATCCAAGATCCCATACTTGATCCAATAAGAATAATTCTATTTTTTTTAACAATTTTTCTTATTAATAGATTTGTTTCTTTAGTCCATTTTGAAATATTTCCACTTATAAATTTTCCAGATGATTTTCCATGTCCTGAATATTCTAAAGCGAGAAAGCCTAATTTATTTTTTTTTGCAAAACTTAAGAGGGTTCTTGGTTTTTTTCCCTCCAAATCAGACATAAACCCATGTAAAAAAACAATATAGTCACTATTTTTTTGATTATGTTTTAAATACCTTATTTTTTTAGTGTCATTTATTTTAAAGTAATTGAAACCAGTCATTAAAGTTTATTAGTTTTGTCTATTATTATATAATCTTATTCAATGCCGTCTAATATAAAAGTTTTACAAGTAATACCAAAATTAGGTTTTGGAGGAGCTGAGACAGGCTGTTATGACGTTGCGCATTATTTACCGGAAAAAGATTGTCAATCATTTATAGTTACTAGTGGTGGAGAATTGACCAAATTTATCGATAAAGAAAAAGTTAAATTAATTAGATTGCCTGTACATAGTAAAAATCCTCTATTGATATTTTTAAATGCAATAATTTTATCAATAATAATTTTGTTTTATAATATTTCTATAGTACACGCTAGAAGTCGTGCTCCTGCATGGTCTTGTTTGCTAGCAACAAAATTGACAAGAAGAAAATTTGTTACAACTTTTCATGGCACCTATAATTTTAGCGGTAAGTTAAAAAAGTTTTATAATTCAATAATGGTAAGATCTGATTTGATAATAGCTGGATCAAATTTTATTTTTTCTCATATTAAAGAAAATTATTCTTCATTCTTTAGACCTAAAAAAAAATTTCTAGTTATTTTTAGAGGAATTAATGTAGATTATTTTGATCCATCTACTAAATTAGAAATAGATGAAAAAAAACTTCTAAAAAAATGGGAAATAAATAAAGAAAAAAAAATCATTTTGGTACCTGGAAGGTTGACATCTTGGAAGGGACAAGAATTACTTATAGAATCTATAAATTTAGTTAAAATTGAACTTGGTTATGAGGCATTTCACGTTGTAATACTGGGGAGTGATCAAGGTAGAAATTTATATAAAAAAAAACTAATTCGTTTAACTGAACAACATCGTTTGACTAATCAAATTAAATTTATAGATCATTGTAAAGATATGGCTTTAGCTTATAAAGTTTCAGATATTGTGGTTTCATCTTCAATAGAACCTGAAGCTTTTGGTAGAGTTGCGGTTGAAGCACAATCTATGGAAAAATTAATTATTGCAAGTAATATTGGTGGCTCTAACGAAACCATAATGAATGAAAAAACTGGGTTTTTATTTAAGTCTGGAGATGCAAATTCTTTAAGCAAAAGAATTATTCAATCAATTACAATGGACGAAACATCGCTTAAATTAATGGGTAAAGAGGGAAGAAAAAACATAATGAAGAAATTTAATGTTGAAAAAATGTGTTTTTCTACTTATTCAGAGTATAAAAGATTAGTAAATTAAATGCCAACAATTACATTACCAGATGGAAAAAGTATAGATTTCCCTAAAAAGGTTACAGGATTAGAAATAGCTGAAAAAATAAGTAAATCATTAGCGAAACAAGCAATGGTTATTAGTGTTGATGGTGAATTAAGAGATTTAGATTTTTATATTGAAAAAAATTGTTCTGTTAAAATATTTACCTCCAAAAATGAAGAGGGTCTTGAAACAATTAGACATGATACAGCTCACATTTTAGCAATGGCTGTTCAAGAATTATTTCCTGGCACTCAGGTTACAATCGGACCTGTTATAGAAAATGGTTTTTATTATGATTTTGCTAGAAAAGATCCTTTTACAGAAGAAGATTTAAAAAAAATAGAAGAAAAAATGAGAGAAATAGTTGATCGAGATGAAAAAACAAAAAGAGAGGTTTGGAATAGAGAGAAAGCCATTGAACACTTTAAAAAAAAAGGTGAGTTATATAAAGCTGAATTAATCGAAAGTATTCCAAAAAATGAAGATGTTTCAATTTATTTTCATGGTAAATGGCATGATTTGTGTAGAGGACCACATTTATCATCAACAGGAAAAATTGGTAAATTTTTTAAACTAACGAAAGTTTCTGGAGCTTATTGGCGAGGAGACTCAAATAATGAAATGCTTCAAAGAATATATGGAACTAGTTGGGCAAACCAAAAAGATTTGGACACTTATTTAAAAAGAATTGAAGAAGCAGAAAAAAGAGATCATAGAAAATTAGGTAAAGAAATGAATTTATTTCACTTTAGAGAGGAGAGTCCTGGCTCTGTTTTCTGGCATGAAAAAGGTTGGGCATTATTTCAAAAATTAATTGATTATATGAGAATGAAACAGGATATGGCTGGTTATAAAGAAATAAATACTCCAGAAGTTTTAGATCGGACATTATGGGAAAAATCAGGCCATTGGGAAAAATTTGGAGCCAACATGTTTACTTCGACTACACCTGATGAAAAAGTTTTTGCAATCAAACCTATGAATTGTCCTGGCTGTATAGAAGTTTTTAATCAAGGCCTTAAAAGTTATAAAGATTTACCATTAAAAATGTCAGAATTTGGAAAAGTACATCGTTATGAACCTTCAGGTGCGTTGCATGGTTTATTACGTGTTAGGGCTTTTACGCAAGATGATGCTCATATATTTTGTACTGAAGATCAAATAACTAAAGAATGTTTAACAGTAACAAATCTAATTTTAGAAATTTATAAAGATTTAGGTTTTGAAAATGTTATTCTTAAATATTCTGATAGACCTAATCTTAGAGTTGGAGATGATAACGTGTGGGATAAAGCTGAGAATGCTTTGTTGGAAGCGGTCAAAGCAACAAAATTAGAGTATAGTATTAACAAAGGCGAAGGAGCATTTTATGGACCTAAAATTGAGTTTGTTTTAAGAGATGCTATAGGAAGAGATTGGCAATGTGGAACCTTACAAGTTGATTTTAATTTACCTGGTAGACTTGGCGCCTCATATGTTGACAAAGATGGTTCAAAAAAAATTCCTGTAATGTTGCATAGAGCTCTATTTGGTTCTCTTGAAAGATTTATTGGAATTTTAATTGAAAACTATGCTGGTAAATTTCCATTTTGGATTTCTCCATTACAAACTGTTGTTATACCAATTTCAGAAGATTTTAAAGATTATGCAATTAAAGTTTCTGATAAAATTAAGAAAGCAGGGATAAGTTCAATTGTTGATTTAAAAAATCAAAATTTAAATTATAAAATTAGAGACCATTCACTGGCTAAAATACCTCTTTTATTAATTTGTGGTAAAAAAGAAGTTGACAGTAACTCAGTAACCATTAGAAGATTGGACTCTGATAAACAAGAAAATATGGAACTAAATATATTTTTAAAAAAATTCTCTGCTTTGAACAAAGCATCTTCAAATTAAGTGGCAGATTTTAAACAAAATTATTTTCAAAGAAGAACTAAAGATCGAGGACCTAGATCTAACAATAGAATATCGTCGCCAGAAGTTCAAGTTATTGGAAGCGATGGAGAAAATCTAGGAACATTAAATACTAATGAGGCTATATCAATGGCAAAAAATCAAGGTCTTGATTTGATTGAGATTGCTCCTAATGCCAACCCACCAGTCTGTAAAATTATGGATATGGGTAAATATAAATATGATGCTCAAAAAAAAGCTAATCTAGCAAAAAAGAAACAAAAAATAATTGCCCTAAAAGAAATCAAGATGAGACCTGTAACAGAAACTCATGATTATGAATTTAAAGTAAAAAATGCAAAAAAATTTATTGCCAAAGGAGATAAGGTAAAATTTACTATTAGATTTAAAGGCCGTGAACTTCAACACTCTCATTTGGGGAATGAGTTAATGACCAAGATTAAAGAAGATATGAAAGATATTGGTAAAGTTGAACTTCATCCAAAATTTGATGGAAAACAAATGATTATGGTAATTCAGCCTTTATAAGATTTAATATTAGTTGTAAATTTTCAACATTCTTTGTATAAACTCGCACAATTATGCCAAAACTTAAAACAAAAAGCTCAGCGAAAAAAAGATTTAAAATATCAGCTAAAGGCAAAGTCTTGATGGCTCAAGCTGGTAAGAGACATGGAATGATTAAGAGGACTAATTCACAAATAAGAAAATTAAGAGGCACAACTACGATGTCCAAACAAGATGGAAAAATTGTTAAATCGTACATGCCATACAGTTTAAGAGGATAAAATGGCAAGAACTAAAAGAGGTGTAGTAAGTAAGGCTAAACATAAAAAAGTTTTAAAAGCTGTAAAAGGCCAATGGGGAAGAAGAAAAAATACAATTAGAGTTGCAAAGCAAGCCATGGAAAAGGCTATGCAATACGCTTATAGGGACCGTAGAAATAAAAAAAGAGATTTCAAAGCTTTATGGATCCAGAGAATTAATGCAGGTGTTAGAGCTGAAGGCTTAACATATTCAAAATTTATCAATGGTTTAAATAAATGTGGAATCAAAATCGACAGAAAAATTCTAGCTGAAATAGCGTACGATAGCCCAGAAGCCTTTAAAACTATTGTTCAAAAAGCACAATCTGCTTTAAATTAATCTTCACTATTGTTTTATTTCCCTGAAGAAATAATCTGTAAAAATGTCTGATCTTAAAAAATTAAAAGATGAATTTCTGTCAAAACTCAAAGGGAAATTAAATCTTACAGAAATAAATCAAATTAAATCAGATCTATTTGGTAAAAATGGATTAATTTCATTACAATTTAAAAAGATCGGAACAATTGCTGAGTCCGAAAGAAAAAAATTTGCATCAGACTTAAATCTTATCAAAGATGAACTACAAAATTTAATTAATTCAAAAATAAATGAAGTTGAAATTACAGAAATTAATAAAAAATTAGAAAAAGAAAAAATTGATATAACTTTACCTGAGAGATCTTTTGTAAGAGGTAAAATTCATCCAGTTTCACAAACGATTGATGAAATATCATCCATCTTTTCAGAAATAGGATTTAGTGTTGAGGAAGGTCCAGATGTTGAAAACGAATATAATAACTTCACAGCATTAAACACTCCTGACAATCATCCAGCTAGAGATATGCACGATACTTTCTATTTAGACGAAAAAAAACAAAAGCTATTACGAACGCATACTTCTCCAGTTCAGATTAGAACTATGTTGAAAGACAAACCACCCTTTAAGATTATTGCACCTGGAAGAACTTATAGATCAGACAGTGATCAAACGCATTCTCCTATGTTTCATCAAGTTGAAGGTCTGCATATAGATAAGAATATTAATATGGGCCATTTGAAAGGATGTTTAAATTATTTTATTAAGGAGTTTTTTGAAGTAGATAAAATTAAAATGAGATTTAGACCAAGTCATTTTCCCTTTACTGAGCCATCCGCTGAAGTTGATATAGGATATGAAATTAAAGATGGAAAAATCATAATCGGCGAAGGTGACCAATGGTTAGAAATTTTAGGATGTGGAATGGTTCATCCAAATGTTTTAAAAAATGTGAAAGTTGATCCAATAAAATTTCAGGGATATGCGTTTGGTATTGGTATAGATAGATTAGCAATGCTTAAATATGGTATTAATGACCTAAGAGCATTTTTTGATTGTGATTATAGATGGTTAAATCATTTTGGATTTGATCCTTTGGATGTACCAACAAACTATAGAGGCCTTAGTAGATGAAAATCACATTTGATTGGCTTCAAGATCATTTAAGAACAAGCTTAAAAGAAAAACATCTTTTAGAGCAACTCACTAACATAGGATTAGAAGTAGAAAGAGTGGAAAGTCTATCTACTGACAATGAATTATTTAAAGTTGCAAAAATTATTAAAACTGAAAAACATCCCAATGCGGATCGACTTAAAATTTGTGATGTAAATGTTGGAGAGAAAGAATTAAAAAAAGTTGTTTGCGGAGCTGCCAATGCAAGAGAAGGATTAATTACTATATATGCACCTCCGGGTGCAACTATTCCAAAAACTCAAACAAAACTAGTAACAGCTAAAATTAGAGGTGTTACGTCTTACGGAATGCTTTGTTCAGAGTCTGAATTGAATTTATCCGATGAAAGTGACGGAATAACTGAATTATCAAATAAATATGAACAAAGAATTGGTAAGAGTTATTTTTCAAAATCAAAATCTAATCTTATTGATTTATCAATTACACCTAATAGGCCAGATTGTCTTGGTGTTAGAGGAATAGCCAGAGATCTTGCCGCATCAGGTTTTGGAAGGCTATTAGAATTTAAAGAAAAAAGAATTAAATCAAAAACAAAACAAACTTTAAGAGTTAAGATTAATAAAGAAAAAAACCAAGGATGCACTGCTTTTGGAAGCTGTTTAATTACAAATGTTAAAAATACAGAAAGTCCCCAATGGCTTAAAGATAAATTGATTTCAATTGGTCAAAAACCAATTTCTGCAATAGTTGATATCACTAATTATGTTATGCTTGATATAAATCGTCCACTTCATGCATATGATGCTGATAAGATTGAAAAAGGTATAATTGTTCGAGATTCTAATTCTGGAGAAGATTTTACTGCTCTAGATAATAAAAATTATAAATTAGAAAAGGGCATGTGCGTTATAAGTGATCACAGAGGAGTTTTGGGATTAGGTGGAATTATTGGTGGAACTAGATCGGGCACAGAAATAGATACTAAAAATATATTACTAGAGTCAGCTTATTTTGATCCAAGAGCAATAAGGGATACTGCAAAAAAGTTAAATCTTGATACAGACGCAAAGTTTAGATTTGAAAGAGGTATAGATCCACTATCTATCGAGTCAGGTTTAAATAAAGCAGCACTATTAATAAAAGAAATTTGTGGTGGAGAAATCAGCAAAATAGATATTCAAAAAATTAGAACTTATAAAAATCAGATTATTAAATTTGATACTAATTTGTTTGAAAAGATATCTGGTTTTAAAATTTCTACGAAAAAAATGACTATAATTTTAGAAAATCTTGGTTTTAAGATTAAAAAGGATAAAAAGTATTTAAAATTAACAATTCCATCTTGGAGACCTGATATTTCTCAAGATATAGATATTGTTGAAGAATTAGTAAGAATAAGTGGATATAATAAAATAAAAACTATAGATCCAATTAAAGAAAGATCTAAATCTACTTTAACTCAAACTCAAAAGTTATTTCATTTTTTACAAAGATCAATTGCCTCGAAAGGATATTTGGAGGCAATAACATGGTCATTTACAGATTCAAATTATAACAATAACTTTAAGGGAGATGAAAAAGAAATTAAAATAGTAAATCCTATAAGTTCTGAGTTAGGAGTTTTAAGAAATTCAATATTTTCAAATTTAAGTATGTATATGAGTAAAAATCTTGATAGAGGTTTTAAGGATATATCAATATTTGAAATAGGTCCAATCTTTAAGGGCTCCAATCCTGGCGAACAAAGTACAGTAGTTTGTGGTTTGTCAGCTGGAAAAAAAAATAGATTATCTTGGATTGATAATGAGAGAAATGTTGATGTATTCGATGTCAAAAGAGATGTGGTCCAAACTTTAGTTGAGGCTGGTTATAACTCAAATAAATTTTTTATAGACAGTGAAACACCTAATTATTATCATCCAGGTAAATCAGGTAGATTGTTTTTAAATAGTGGAAAAGATCAAGTAGCTGCTTATTTTGGAGAGATTCATCCTAATATTTTAAAAGCTATAGATATAAAAACAGAGTCTCTCGTGGGATTTGAAATCTTTTTAGATAATTTAAAAATACCTAAAAAAACACTAAATGATCAGAAAACAAACTTTGTAATTTCAGATTACCAAAAATCTGAGAGAGACTTTGCATTTATAGTTAGTAAAGATGTAAGCTCACAAGACTTAATAAAAGCTATTTCAGTTGTTGATAACAAATTGATTAGCAACATAAGAGTTTTTGATGTTTATGAGGGAGAAAATATTCCAGAAAATCAAAAGTCAATTGCAATCAGTGTCACGATTCAGTCTTCTGAAAAAACACTAAATGATAATGATTTAGATAAAATAAATAAATTAATTATTGAAACTGTAGAAAACAAAACTGGTGCTAAAATTAGATCTTAAAAATTGAATGAGCACTATTGACAACATAAGAAATTTTGCAATTATTGCACACATCGATCATGGCAAATCAACAATTGCCGATAGAATTATTCATAAGTGTGGTGGTTTAACAGAAAGAGAGATGAAAGCACAAGTTCTTGACTCAATGGATATAGAGAGAGAAAGAGGAATAACTATAAAAGCACAAACTGTTAAATTGAATTATAAATCTAAAAATGGAAAGAATTATATTTTAAATATAATTGACACTCCAGGACATGTAGACTTTAGTTATGAAGTTAGTAGATCACTTTATGCATGTGAAGGGTCAATATTAATAGTTGATAGCACTCAAGGAGTAGAGGCTCAAACCTTAGCAAACGTTTATCAGGCTCTAGATATAAATCATGAAATAATTCCAGTCTTAAATAAGATAGATTTGCCTGCTTCTGATTTGGAAAGAACAAATAAACAAATTGAAGATGTTATTGGTATAGATACAGAAAATGCAGTGCCATGCTCAGGAAAAACGGGTGAAGGGATTGAAGAAATTCTTGAACAAATAATTAGCCAACTACCTGGCCCAAAGGGAAATCCTGATGATGATTTAAAATGTTTATTAGTTGACAGTTGGTATGATACCTACTTAGGAGTAGTAATCTTAGTTAGAGTCATAAATGGTAAAATAACTAAAAATATGAAGATCAAAATGCTTTCAACAAACCAAGATTATATTGTTGAAAAGGTTGGAGTTTTTACTCCAAAAGCTAAAGACATAAGCGAATTAAATGCTGGAGAAATAGGCTTCATTACTACTGGTATAAAAATTTTATCAGAAACAAAAGTAGGTGATACAATTTGTGATGCATTAAAATCCAGATTAGAACCTTTGCCTGGTTTTAAACCAAGCAAACCAGTTGTTTTTTGTGGACTTTTTCCAGTTGATAGTTCTGAATATCAAAAATTAAAAGATGGGTTAGCTAAATTACAATTAAATGATGCAAGTTTTTCATATGAGGCAGAGTCATCATCAGCTCTAGGTTTGGGTTTTAGATGTGGATTTTTAGGGTTACTTCATCTTGAAATAATTACAGAAAGATTAGAAAGAGAGTTTGATGTAAATTTACTGACAACTACACCTGGGGTTGTTTATAAAGTAAATTTAAATAATGGGGATGTGATTGATTTACAAAATCCATCAAGCCTACCAGACCCTACACTAATTAAATTTATTGAAGAGCCATGGATCAAAGCAACAGTTATAACTCCAGATGAATATTTGGGATCGATTATCAAGTTGTGCCAGGATAAAAGGGGGATACAAATAAATTTAAGTTATTCAGGGAATAGAGCTGTGTTGAGCTACGAGTTGCCTTTAAATGAAGTAGTTTTTGATTTTAATGATCGTATTAAATCAATGACAAGTGGGTACGCTAGTTTTGATTACGAAATAATAGGTCATAGAGAAGGAGACCTTGTAAAGCTTGGAATATTGGTAAACAGTGAACCAGTTGATGCTCTTGCAATGATGATTCATAAAGATTTTGCGCAAAGGACGGGAAGAGAGGTTTGTGAAAAACTAAAAGATTTAATCCCAAGACATAATTTTATGATACCAGTTCAAGCAGCAATTGGAGGAAAAATTATCGCGAGAGAAACAATCAAAGGTTTTAAAAAAGATGTATTAACCAAAATTCATGGTGGAGGGGCTACTGATAGAAAAAGAAAATTACTTGAAAAACAAAAAAAAGGTAAGGCGAGATCAAAACAATTTGGTAGAGTGGAGATCCCGCAAGAAGCATTTATTGGAGTACTAAAAATTAATAAAGAAAAATAA
>Ga0315315_10002116_pt1 | contig 18238 bp, 19 predicted proteins | sample M140m3416metaG_FD_203699 | JGI IMG/M metagenome (GOLD analysis project Ga0315315, IMG submission 203699) | Ammonia-oxidizing marine archaeal communities from Monterey Bay, California, United States - M1 40m 3416 | ecosystem: Environmental > Aquatic > Marine > Intertidal zone | place: USA... | reverse complement strand
GAAATACGTTTTGAATTAGGATGTAAAACTACTACATCTTCGACCATCTACACCAACCCAATAGAAATACCAAAATCAATATTAAAAATCGTTTTATACTTTAAAAAGTTATGAATTTTCGAAATTCACTGGTTCCGTAGGCATTATCGTCGAGATGGCATGCTTATATACAAGTTGTACGTGAGCCTCTCGCTTTAAAAGTAGCGAAAAATTATCAAACCAAGTAACTATCCCCTGCAATTTCACACCATTAATTAAAAATACAGTTACTGGTATTTTTTCTTTCCGTATGCTGTTTAAGAATATCTCTTGAACATTTTGCGCTCGTTCATCAGACAATATACAAATCCCTATGTTAAATATCTAAAAATGCTTTTTCTAATTCCTTACACGAAGAAAAAATACTATGCGGGGGCCAATCTTTTAAACATTCATCACCTATCGATCCGCTTTCTATCAATATTGGCACGCAACCCGATACAGTTGCGCATTGTAGATCTAGAACCGAATCTCCAACAAACCATATAATGCTTTTTGAACCTAATCCAGCACTCTTCAAAGCCATTTTAACTGGTTCTATCGATGGTTTATCCTCTATGGCATCTGAAGCACCAACTACTGCCTGAAAATATAATGACCACCCCAATTCAGCTACCTCTTTACGTAAATGATCTCCATTTTTGTTAGACACAATTGCCAAATAAACACCATTTTTTGATAAAGTTTTTATTAAGTCCTCGGCTCCATTCAGCACATTTAATGCATCTAGCTGGAAACGTTCAAATGCCTCATAAAAAAACTTGAGTGCTTGTTCCGCCTTTTCTCCAAATAAACCGGGGAACGCATCCCGAGCTGACGACTTAGCACGTCTCCTTGTCTCATCCTCAGTCCATTTTTGATGTCCCATTTTAACCAATGTAGCATTTATGGATAGGTGGATCGCTTTCCAATTATCGACCAACGTACTATCCCAGTCAAAAATGACAGCTGCTGGAAAAGGTAATTTGGAAGACTTCATTTCTTTAATAAGCTTGGTTCATGTAATTATCATAAGCTTTAAGTAATTCAATACTAAGAGAACCAGCTCTACCATTCCCGATAACAGCCCCATCAATCTCCGTAACAGGCGTTAAAAATGATGTGGACGAGGTAAAAAAGGCCTCTCGAGCATTTTTTGCCTCTTCAACACTAAACTGTCTTTCTTCCAATTTATAGTTGAGCTCATGGATAATTTTTATAAATGTATTTCTAGTAATTCCACTCAAAATATTACGCCCCAGTTCTGCTGTAATCAATCTACCATCCGGTGATACGATCCATGCGTTAGTAGACGTACCCTCCGTTACATAACCCGCGGCATCAACCATCCATGCCTCATAAGCCCCTTGATTTCTAGCTGTTTGTTTACCCAAAACATTTGGTAAAAGTGATATCGATTTTATATCACAGCGTTTCCACCTAATATCGTCTATGGTTATAACTTTAACACCAGATTCAATTTCATTATAATTTTTTTCTACTATGCGTCGCGCCGTCATTACCAGTGTAGGATTAGAATATTTTGGAAAAGAGTGTTCTCTTGCGGCGACACCTCTAGTTATTTGAATATAAATTATACCATTTTGAAATTTATTTCGCTTGATGACTTCTTTCATTATATGACGCATAGCTGTTTGCTTCATTGGTAGAACGATCTCAAGTGATGACAGAGATTTTTGAAGTCGTTTAAGGTGTTGCTCCTCATCTATCATATGACCATTTTTGATAAGTATTACTTCGTAGACACCGTCCGAAAACTGGTAGCCTCTATCCTCTATATGAACCTGTGCCTCTGCATGTCTGAGGTAACGTCCATTTACATAAGCAACTCTTGACATACTCCGTTTTTTCACCCGTTTTGTTTGAAAATTAAAAAAAATCCACTCGAACAGAAAACATTTTTTCAACTTGCTTAATTGACTCATATGTTGAAAATAAAATGACACTGTCGTTTTTCCCAATTACGGTCTCGCCTCTTGGGGCAATGACTTCTTCATCCCGAACTATAGCACCCACTATTACTCCTTTTGGCAACTTAGATTCTTTTAATGATCTATTTACTAGCACTGATGTCTCTAACGCCTCGGCTTCTATTACTTCTCCAAAGTCTTCACGAACAGAATATATGCCTCTTATTCTTCCTCGCCGAACATGCTGTAAGATAGAAGAAACGGTTATAACCCTCGGGTTTACAACAGCATCAATTCCCAAGGTCGTAATAAGTTGTCCGTATGAATGTTTGTTAACTAGTGCAATAGTCCTTTTTGCACCTGCTCTTTTTGCCAACAAAGACCCAATAATATTAACTTCATCGTCATTCGACACAGCAACAAATGTTTCGGTATTCACTACATGAGCTTCTTCTAAAATTTCAAGATCAAGAACGTCGCCATTTAATACCATTGTTTGTTCAAGTTGTTGGGCTACTGCCCGTGCTCGTTTATCATCAAATTCTATTAGCCTAGACCGAACGCCTTCATGTTCCTGCTCAATTTCTTCTGCTAGAGTAAGTCCTATATTTCCGCCACCTGCGATGATTACTGTCCGCCCCTCCTCCTCTTCATGTCCAAAAGCTGCCATAGCCCTAGATACATGGCTTGAGTCACAAACAAAATAGACATCATCCCCAGGCAACATGCGATCATTGGAGTTGGGAAGAATACCTTTATCGTCTCTTATTATACCAACAACTGTGATACTTAGATCAGGGAATAGTTCTGTCAGTTGTCTCATTGGTGTATTAACAATAGGACAATCCTCATTACACCTGACACCAACAACCGATACTAAACCGTTGGCCATAGGCACAACGTCAAACGCTCCGGGCACATGAAGCCGGCGCCCTATCGCTCGAGCCACCTCTCTTTCTGGACTTATAATTACATCGATTGGCATGTTTTCTCGAGTGAATAAATCTCCCCAAATAGGCTTAAGATAACCTGGTTGACGTATTCGGGCGATCTTAGTGGGAACCTCAAATAATGAGTGGCCAACCTGACAAGCGACCATATTTATTTCATCGGAAAATGTCACTGCAATTAGCATGTCAGCTTCATTAGCACCAGCTTGTTCTAAAATATCTGGCTGCGATGCGTGCCCTTGAATGCTTCTTACATCTAAGGTTTCACTAATTTTTCTCACAAGACTAGCATCTTGGTCCACTACTGTTACATCATTATTTTCTCCTGCTAAATGTTGCGCGATGCTCGTACCAACTAACCCAGCTCCACATATGACCACTTTCATTCACTGCACCTAACCATCCTATATTGATGCTTCATTTTAATTGACACCTAAGGATTTTAGTTTGCGGTGCAAAGCCGAACGCTCCATGCCGATGAAAACTGCAGTCTGAGAGATATTACCACCAAATCTATCCACTTGTGCCATAAGGTATTCCCTTTCAAAATGTTCTCTAGCTTCTCTAAGCGCCATTCCCATTATCTCAATTCCTTTGTCAGAAGTAAGGCTGACTGGTGCCACACTTCCCAATTCAGGGGGTAACATTTCAACATTAACTATTTCACCACTGTTGTTTGATGCCATTATAATTACCCACTCAATGACATTTCTCAGCTGTCGGACATTCCCCGGCCAATTATACACCTGTAAAACGGCCATTGCGTCTTCACTAATTTCTTTTATAGGACTTCCAGCTACCTCAGATGATTTCTTCAAAAAATGTCTGGCCAGTAAAGGGATATCCTCCCGGCGCTCTTTTAGGGCAGGCACTTTTATAGGAACCACATTTAAACGATAAAATAAATCTTCACGGAATCTGAGCTCCGCTATTTCTTTATTCAGATCTCGATTTGTGGATGCTATAACACGGACATCAACTTCAACCTCAACTTCCCCTCCTACTCTGCGAAACTTTTGTTCCTGAAGTACACGCACAATCTTTCCTTGTGTTTCTAAAGGCATATCGGCAATCTCATCCAAGAAAAGTGTCCCTTTGTGAGCCCGTTCGAAAACACCGACCACTTTTTCTCCTGTATTTTGCGATATCTGAGTATCGACCCCAAAAAGCTCACTTTCTAAACTGTTAGGGTTTAACGTTGCACAATTTAATGCCAAGAATGGTGCTTGAATTCTTCCTGATTTCGCATGTAACATTCTTGCTACAATTTCTTTGCCAGAGCCAGCTGGACCAGTGATCAAAACCCTGCTGTTTGAAGGCGCAACTTTTTCTATCGAGTTTAATAAATTGCCTATTTCTGGGGATCCTCCGATTAAATTTTCTCTTGGACCTACCTGTTCTTTTAATTCTTTGTTTTCTCGTTTTAACCCCGCAGCCTCTATAGCTCTTTTCACCAAAAGAATAAGTTTATCTGCTTTAAAGGGTTTTTCAATAAAGTCGTAAGCTCCGGATTTAATAGCCGAAACAGCCGTTTGAATATTTCCATGACCACTTATCATAATTACTGGACACCCAGGATGCGATTTTTGAATCCATTCTAATATCTTCAAACCGTCTAGATCACTATTTTGCAACCAGATATCAAGTATTACCAGAGTTGGAAGCCGAAGATTAATTGCCGCAATCGCCTGGTCTGAATTAGCCGCTTGCCTGGTATCATATCCTTCATCTTGAAGAATGCCAGATAGTAGTGATCTAATATCCAATTCATCATCAACTATGAGGATATCATGACTCATTAATATTTTGCTCCTATTCAGAACACATCTCAAATTATTATAAAACTGTCGAGTTATTTGATATTGGTATTTTTACCGTTGCTGTTGCCCCACTGCCAGAAAGACCTCCATCTTCAATCCGAAAGATTCCTCGATGATCTTCTATTATTTTTGATACGATAGCCAACCCCAATCCTGTGCCTTTTTCTCTCGTCGTCACATATGGTTCAGTTAATCTATGTCTATTTTCTTTGGGTAAACCTTTACCATTATCAGATATGACGATACTGCCAAATCTTTCCTGAATCGACAATAAAATCTTAATCTTGCCACTATAATTCTTCGCAGCTTTATTTCTTGCTGCAATCGAATCAACACTATTCTGCAGAAGGTTAGTAATCACTTGGCGTAGTTGTCTTGCGTCACATTGCACCCCTATCCTTTCCTCAACGCCTTCCAAAAAGAAGTCAATATCTAAATGAGCCGTTTCTTGTAAGGAAACCTGCTCTTTAACTAGGTCAACAAGTTCGGTGTGTTTCATTACGGCACGTGGCATACGTGCGAACGAGGAAAATTCATCAACCATACTACCAATATCTTCTACTTGCCGAACGATCGTATCTGTTAGCGTGACAAACAAATCTGTTTCCTTATCAATTGAAGGCAGATATTTTTTTTGTAGTCGCTCTGCAGCTAACTGTATGGGGGTTAATGGGTTTTTTATTTCATGAGCAATTCTTCTAGCAACATCTCCCCATGCAGCTACTCGTTGAGCAGATTGAAGTTCCGAAATATCATCAAAAGTGACAACAAATCCATTAATTTTTTTGCCTGAAACCTCTGCCGTAATACGCGTCATCAGGGTGATTTGCTTATCTTCCCTGGACAATTCTATTAGAGCTTCCACTTGATTAAAGTAAGGTACTTCAACCCTATTCGAAAGCTTTGCCATATCAAAAAGGGGAACCATTTCAGGAACAACGTCTCCTAGTGGCTTGTTATTCATATCAGATATTTTTAAGCCTAATAATGATGCAGCTGAGCGATTGGGAAGCGTTATTGTACCCTTGTGATCAAGCCCAATTACACCCGCTGAAACACCACCTAAAACCGCCTCAGTAAACCGCCTCCTATTATCTTCTTCTTGGTGGGCTGCAATCAGATCATCACGCTGTACTTGAATTTGGTGGGTCATATTATTAAATGCCTTGCCTAGCGTATCTAACTCACCTACTTCTGACGTATCACTTACTCTCGCTGTTAAATCCCCATTACTAATTCGTCTTGACGCCAATATCAATTCGCCGATAGGAGTCGCTAGGCGAGTTGCCAAGGTAAGCCCCACCCAAACAGCTGCAAATAACAATAACAATGCCATGATAGAAAAAATTAATGCAAACGTTATTTGAATATCAAAACGCTTACCTTCTAGATCCTGATACTGAGCTGCAGCACGCTTAGTTTTATCTATATAAGCCAATATTTCTGGATCAACAAACCGACCAACATACAGGTATGTATCAACAAAATTATTGAGCCTTATAATGGCCCTTATCCGATCTATTTCGCTAGTTATAGTGGCCACTTCGCCTGCACGCGCTCTTTGGAATGCGGCCTCTGGAAAGGGTTCAAAATCAAATGTCAAACTCAAACCGGTTCTAGCTAAAACTTTACCCGAACTTTCGAAAACAACGACCTCTGTTAAGTTTCTGATAGTGGCTTGTGCTGTAATAACTTTCATCAATTTTTTGGGACTTACATTTAATATTGATGCATCTCGGTTCAGATCATTAGCCATCGCCAATGCATCACCACGAATGTTTTGCCGATGTTCCTCAAGGTATGACTCAGCTACAACCTGCGAAGCATCGACTGCCGTTCCAATCCTTTCACTAAACCATGATCGCATCCCAAAATCGAAAAGTAAAACAGAGAAAACTGCTACCACAATCGTTGGAATAACTGCCACAAAACTAAATAACATCACTAACCTTGTATGCAGTTGCGTTCCAGCCACGCCTTGCCTTCTTCGAGACCACAAACGAACTAATCGGTGCGCAACTAACACGCCAATTACTAGCATTAATGTTAAATTAAGATATAGAAATGCTATAACCAGATTGGGATCCGGTCCTGCTGGTCCGGCTTTGGCAAAAACTGTATAAGTAGCAACACCCGAGCCAAGTGCCAATATTATGAAGGCCAGAAAGAGTTTTCTGGGTAAATTATCAACGCTAGCGATGGTTAACATTTTTGAAGATGTATTCAGCGCCTGTCGGTTTACCTCTTTTTTAAACAACATTTCAAATGGAGCCATTTCAATTTTATTAGCGTTAGTTATTTAACGCATTTTTAAAAAGAGTTAATTACTCCTGAGCTAAAATTTGCCTCCAGCAAACACACTAGTCTATTCCCTTTACAACAGGGATGTCCAACTCCCGAATCTTTTTTCTTAGGGTATTCCTGTTTAGGCCTAATAAATCAGCCGACCGTAATTGATTACCATTTGTCACCTCAAGTGATAAAGCAATCAATGGCCTTTCAAGTTCTTTAAGAACTCGCGCATACAGCCCAGGAGTTGGCAATCCTCCCTCGTGCGCTGTAAAGTATTCTCTCAAATGCCTTTCTATCGACTCTGATAGGCTCTCGCTTGATCTAACGGAAGAATCCCTTTCATCATGACCGGATTCAAATAACTCTTTTTCAATGGTCTCTGAGCTTATTATCTTCTCCGCGTATAAGGCCGAAACACGTTTGATTAAATTTTCTAGTTCCCTGATATTTCCAGGCCAATGATAATTTTTTAAAACTTTCATTCCATCGGGATCAATTATTTTTTGCGGTAATCCCAACTCAGCGCCTTGCTTATTGAAGTGATGAATTAAATCCGATATGTCTTCTATTCTGTTACGAAGCGGAGGTATTCTAATGGGTACAACGTTCAACCTGTAGAACAGGTCCTCCCTAAAGAGTCCTTGCCTAATTAATTGGCGCAAATCTCTATGTGTTGCAGTTATTATTCTAACATTTGACTTTATAGTCTTAGCTCCCCCGACCATAGTATATTCGCCCTCTTGCAGGACTCTCAATAACCTAGTCTGTGCTTCTGCAGGCATGTCACCTATTTCGTCTAGAAACAATGTTCCATTCTGAGCTTCCTGAAAGCGTCCAATCGTTCGGTGTGTTGCGCCTGTGAACGCTCCCTTCTCATGCCCAAATAATTCACTTTCAATCAACTCTCTCGGGATCGCAGCCATATTAATAGCTACAAAAGGCCCCCCTTTTTGTTTTCCATAATTATGCAATGCACGGGCAATTAATTCTTTACCAGTTCCTGATTCTCCTGTTATTGCAACCGTTAATTCAGTTCCCATAACTCTCGCCATCACTCGATAGATTTCCTGCATCGCCGGCGATCGGCCTATCAGGCTCATCGTTTCATCGTCACTATTTATACCGTTAGACTGATATTTTGACCCTTCATCTTTTGAGGGCGATAATAACGCTTTTCCAACAACTAACTTAAGTGCCTCTAAATCAAAGGGTTTGGACAAATATTCAAAAGCACCACGCTCATTCGCCTGTACAGCAGTCATTAATGTATTACGAGCACTCATAACTATAATCTTCAAATCAGGCCGAAGTTGCCTAATTTTTGGCAGTAAATCTAATCCGTTTTCATCTGGCATAACCACGTCAGTGATCACTAAATCCCCTTCGCCTCTTTCAACCCAATTCCATAATCCAGCTGCCGTACCTGTTGCTTTAACATGATGTCCCAATCGAGACAGAGCTTGTGTTAAAACAGTTCTTATCGCGCTATCATCGTCTGCTACCAATATTGACGCACTGCTACTTGCCATGAATTGTTCCTTAGTGTTTCACTCTATTTGAGATCCTGTAAATACAGAACCATTATTGTGACTGGACTTTGCGACAGGAAGTGTAATCTGAAACACAGTATTTCCAGGCAAGGAATCCACTTCGACGACGCCCCCATGATCAGAGACTGCTTTCGCTACGAACGCCAATCCAAGCCCTGTTCCTGATATCTTTGTTGTTATAAATGGTTCAAAAATATTTGTATTTAAATCAGACGGTATGCCAACTCCGTTATCTCTAATCGAAATTAACAATGGCAAATGGATTTTTTGCTGTGTTCCACCTACACTAACACTCATTCCGTGCCTATAAGATGTTTCTAATATTACTTCACCCGCCGAATTAGATATAGCTTCACATGAATTTTTCATAAGATTTAAAAATAATTGTATTAAAATGAATCTATTTCCAAGTGCCGGCGGCAATGAAGGATCATATTTTTCAATAAACTTGACATGTTTACCAAACCCTGAAGACGCTAATTGCCGACAATGATCCAATACTTCATGTATATTCACTGCGGTTTTATGAATTGGTCGTTCATCTGAAAACTCTTCCATTTTATCAACAAGCGCACAAATTCTATCCGTCTCGTCACAAATTAATTGCGTTAGCGATTGGTCATCACTCTCAATTGTCTCAGATAGTAATTGCGCTGCACCACGAATACCCGATAGTGGGTTTTTTACTTCGTGAGCCAACATCGCTGCCATACCAGATATAGAACGAGCTGCTCCCCTAAACTGTTCTTGGTGATGCAATTTTTGAGCAATTGAACGTTCAAATAGAGAAATTATAACCGAACCATCACTATCCGGTATTGGGGAAACTCCAATATTTACGACTTTAATTCCTATCCGTGGCGTCTCAACTGCGAGGTCATAATCAGATATACTTGTTCCGTTGCTCCTAGCTTGGTTAATCATGTCAAACAAAGGCATATCAACAGGCAGAAGCTCAGAAAGGGCAACCCCCTGCAAAGCCATTGAACTCCCGTCAAAGAATAATTCCGCAGAAGGATTTAAATAGGAAATCTTATTTTTAGAATCTATTGTGAACAGGGGATTAGGCAGAGATTCCAAAACAGTGATCGGGTCTAACGTCAAATCTTTCGCAGTTCGGTTTATTTCTATCGCCATGATACTGCTATCTGTTCCAAAGCATTTTCATATAAATTTTCTATTTCATTTATTAATGACGATAAATCTTTTGTAGAGTAAATCCTTTGTCTTGATTCGGAGGCTAACGGCAACCCTTTAGTATACCAAGTAATATGTTTTCTTGCCATCCTAGCGCCATTTTCAAACCCATAATAATTCATCATCAAATCCAAATGTTCCAGTAAAATAGTCTTTTGTTGAGGAAGGACCGGAGATGGGAGAACTTTTCCCATTTTTAAAAACTTTGTTACGTGGTTAAGAAACCATGGCTTCCCATAAGCTCCTCTGCCAATCATTACCCCGTCTGCACCAGATATTCTGATACATTTTTGAGCGTCATAGACTGTTTTAATATCTCCATTTGCTATTACGGGTATTCTCACATTGTCTTTAACTTTTTTTATGAATGACCAATCTGCTTCGCCCTTATACGCTTGACAGCGGGTTCTGCCGTGTACGGTGACCATCTGTATTCCTTCGCTTTCAGCGATTTTAGCTAATTCTGGAGCATTTCTATTGTTACTGTCCCATCCTGTTCGCATTTTTAATGTCACAGGAATTGATACTGCGCTAACGACCGATTTTATTATACTATTAGCTGCATCTAAATTTTGCATCAATGCTGAGCCGGCAAATTTATTTACTACCTTTTTTGCTGGGCATCCCATATTTATATCTATAATCGCAGCACCGCGATCCTCGCTCATTCTAGCGGCCAATGCCATATCCTCTGGATCCCATCCCGCAAGCTGAACAACTAGGGGATACTCCGCCTCACAATCGGTTTTTAGTTTTCTGATTCCAGAATCCTTAGAATTTAGCATCTCTCTTGATGCAATCATTTCAGAGAAAACTAGTTCTGGCCCTTGCTTTCTAATCATTTTACGATAAGGCTGATCAGTCACACCCGACATGGGAGCTAAAAAGACAGGGGTATCCACATAAATACCCCCTATTTGAATGCCCATTTTTTAACCGCCTGCGTTTTTTGCTCATTATTTAATCAGATATTACCGATAAAAAATGGAAAACAAAAGCATTTTATTAAATTAAATGACTATCTGTGCCACAAATTTAACTCCTGGATAGGCGAGAGTTAAAAGTAAATATGCGAGCATTATAAATCTTACTGCGGTTTTACCTCGGACACCTGTCCTCTCCTGTAAAAATAGAATAATAGCAATGACAACCATTGCCAAAATTGTAAAAACAGTTTTGTGATCAAATATAAAAATCGCACCCGTCGAAAAATACTGCAATGAGAGCCCAGAGATGAAACCGCAGACTAAAATTGCTTCAGCAAAAATTAATAATTTTGTTTGGATATCGTTACATTCATTGATTGCCGGTAATAATGCGGTAATTTGATTCCTTTGCTTATTTTTCAGATTTTTTTGACTTAAATAAACAGAGAAGGAAACTATTGCTGCTAATGTAATCGACGCATAGGTCAATATTCCACTGATTATATGTGCAAATATCCAATTAGAAGACGAATAAAACACATAAGATGTGTTATCTAGTGCATCTAGACTAACTGCCCCTATGTTAACCAAAATAAGATACGGAAATAAAAGTATCGATAAACGATGGAAAAAAGGATATCTTGAACAAATTATCCCAAAAAGAATCAGGATAACTAAAACAGTAATCCTCAACGAAAAGGCAACCCCACCCCCCCAATGTGAAAGCAGGACACTAAGTGGAGTTAATGCCGCACCCAAAAAGGCAATAAATAAAAATAACCATTTCAAACCATATGTTGATTGCGGCCTTAAATAACTTAGCATAAAGGCAGGAAAAAAAAGCACTACGGAGAGCATATTTATGCTTAAAGACATTGTCATGAAGCTACTTTATCATATCCAAAACCGATAACTCCCACTTAAAACTCTAACCAAGTAAATAAATTTATGACATCAGAAAAGCAAGTTAATGTTTTTGCCTTAGTAATGGCAGCGGGTTCAGGAACACGCGTTGGTGGTGAAATACCAAAACAATATAGACTAATAGCGGGTGAAAGCATCTTATCCAGGGCTATAAAACCATTGCTAGAACACCCTAAAATTAGTGCGGTGACTGTGGTAATTTCAGAATTGGATGAATCTCTTTTTCGACAACATTGTGGACATTTAAAAAACATCTCCTTTATTTTTGGAGGCAAAGATAGACAGGAATCTGTTCGATTAGGATTAGATTCTTTTTCAAGATTAAATCCAGAGTTTGTCCTTATTCATGATGGAGCGCGTCCCTTTCTCCCTAAAAACGTTATCGACGATATATTGTTTGGACTGGAAACCGAAGACTGTGTAATCCCTGTTTTGAGAATTAATGATAGCTTAAAAGAAGCAGTAGCCGACAGAATCACAAGGTCAATTGATAGAAATCAATACCTGCGGACACAAACTCCGCAAGGTTTTCGATATAGTAAGATTATGGCGGCACATATAGCCAAACAGGGCCTATCCTTATCGGATGATGCGGCCTTACTGGAAGAAAGTCAGAGTTTAGCAACCGTGAATGGCAGCGAAGATTTATTTAAAATTACTTATGAAAATGACCTCAAAAAGGCAGCCCAATTTATCGCTTCAAATTTTGAGTACAGAGTAGGACACGGATTTGATGTTCATAAATTTGGTCTAGGAAAAGGTGTAATTTTATGTGGGGTTCATCTGCCGCACAATCTATCGCTTATCGGACATTCCGACGCGGATGTAACATTACATGCGATTACTGACGCGTTGCTGGGAGCATTAGCCGAGGGCGATATAGGCGAACATTTTCCGCCAACTGAATCAGAATGGAAGGATGTTTCTTCGAGGGTTTTCCTACAAAAAGCTATAGGGTTAATGGAAGAAAAAGGGGGTGAAATTGTTAATGTAGATCTAACAATAATATGTGAACTTCCAAAAATTGGGCCTTTCAAACCTCGGATGCGGCAAAACCTCTCTGAAATATTTCAAACCCCAACGAAGAATATAAATATTAAAGCGACGACTACCGAAGGACTTGGAGCAATGGGCCGTAAAGAGGGAATTTCCAGTCATGCAAGCGTAATGGTTCGGCTTCCAGTGTGAAATGGCTAAAATAAAACCCTCCTTAAAACAACCAGCTATTTTTTTCAGCACCCTAGGGGGTATAGGTTACCTCCCAAAAGCACCAGGGACTTGGGCATCATTAGCAACGCTAGCAACAGTTTTTTTTATACAAAGTTATACAGGTCTCCTTGGTTTGATAGTTTTTTGCTCTCTCGTTTTTATAATTGGAATATGGGCATGTACACATCATGAAAAACTTACAAAGTCGCATGACTCAAAACATTGTGTGATAGATGAATGTTTAGGACAAAGTTTGGTGTTATTATTCACACCCAATGAACTTTTATTCTATTTACTTGCTTTTGCATATTTTCGTTTTTTTGACATTATTAAACCTTGGCCCACAAATTGGTTTGATCGAAATGTCGAGGGAGGGCTTGGTGTAATGTTCGATGATGTCGTTGCAGGGGCTCAAGCAATTATCGCGATGATCTTAACGCTTAAATTTCTAGACATTTTTTAATTGGTGAATGGTATTTGTATGGTGAACTCGATATTTCCACTGGAAATTAATGATAGAGTTTCTGGCATTTTAAAACTTTGCAAACAAAAAGGCGTGACAATTGTGACAGCGGAGAGTTGCACCGGAGGCCTTATAGCTGGATGCTTGACGGAGGTTCCGGGCTCCTCCGCTGTTATTGAGGGCGGCTTTGTGACGTATTCAAATCAAGCTAAAATGTCGATGTTATCCGTAAAATTAGAGCAATTAGATCAATATGGTGCCGTCAGTGAAGAAGTCGCCCGGTCAATGGCTGAAGGAGCATTAGGAAGCTCTAAAGCCGATATAGCAATAGCTTGCACAGGTGTGGCTGGACCTAGTGGCGCCACAGATACGAAACCAGTCGGATTAGTGCACTTATCGTGCGCTTCAAGACAACACCCTACTTTACACAAAAAGTGTAATTTTTCTGGTGAAAGAAGCACGATCCGCTTAGCCACCGTTGACGCAGCTTTTGGGCTCATTGAAGCTCAATTAAATCTTATTTAATCTCTGGCACAATACTCTTTGAAATGGTCTGATCAAGAGCTTCATAATCGTGATAACCGATGGTTTTGTATATCTCTTCACGCTTCATTAATTTATTCAAATATCCTCCCTGTCCGTCTTTTTCATTAAGATGAGAGTAAAGATCCTGCATTGCCATCGCTTCGCAACGCAACGATGTAACTGGCCAAATTACAATGCTGAAACCGAGGCTTTTAAACTCGGCTCCAGTTAAGTATGGTGTTCGACCGAATTCAGTCATGTTTGCCAGCGTGGGCACACTTATAGCATCATTAAACTTTTTCATATCGTCTTTATTTGTAAGTGCCTCGGGAAAAATAATATCTGCTCCCGCTTCCACGTATAATTTTGCGCGATCTAATGCTGAGTCGAACCCCTCTGAGGCAGCCGCATCTGTTCTGGCAATAATCCGCAAATGTTTTCGGGCCTGCCTTGCTGCGGATATTTTTCTAGCCATAGCTTCAGGGGTATTTAATAACTTATCCGAAAGATGACCACATTTTTTTGGGAGAATTTGATCTTCAATTTGAACTGCTGCAGCACCAGCCCCCTCCAATTCCTGAACCAAGCGCATTACGTTTAACGCCTCACCATAACCGGTGTCCCCGTCGACGATAAGTGGGAGTTTTGATGATCGACAAATCACGCGAACAAATAGGAGAAGCTCCTCCATAGTCATCACTCCCAGATCAGGTAACCCAAGACTTGATGATAAAGCTCCCCCAGATAAATATAGAGCTTCAAAACCGGCTTCCTTTGCTAAAAGTGCCGCTAGAGCATTGTGCGCACCAGGCACGCGAACAATATCAGGCCCAGAACATAGTTTTTCCAGTTGTTCTCCCGGTGCCAGAGGACTATCCAGATGCGTAAACCAAGTCATATAAAACCCCATATATTAGTTATTTGAACTGAAGATTGATTATCACTTTGAAACTAAAATTTTTATATTAGTATAAAGGAGTAGTTTTGACATCTAGATTTTTCTTAACCGATCGCCATAATGTTACTCAAGTTAAGTCTAAAAAAATTGGAAATCGATGTTTAATATTATTGGACTTGGCATTAGTCTGACTTGTTTTTGGCTCTCGATGTCGGGCCATTACACCACATTTGTACTGTCATTAGGGGCTGCCTCCGTTCTGTTTGTTGTATATCTCACGAGGAGGATGGACTTTTTTGATCAAGATACGTTTCAATTTTCTATTAAATGGAAGCATTTCGGTTACTGGATTTGGCTTGGGAAAGAAATTTTTAACGCTAATATCGCTGTTGCCAAAGTTATACTCTCCCCCAAACTAAAAATCTCTCCTCGAATGATAGAGTTCAAATCATCACAAAAGACAGAGCTAGGCCTGGTTATATTTGCAAATTCAATAACCTTAACACCAGGAACGGTGTCTGTAGATATAGAGGACGACAAAGTAATTGTTCACGCACTTAATGCTGAACTAGCGGAGGGCGTTTTAAATGGAGAAATGGATAAAAAAGTTACCGCATTAGAGGGGTTATAAAATGTTGATTGCTGCAACAGTCGCCCTCTTAGTTGCTATGGCATTGACATTATTTCGGGCCGTTGCTGGCCCGAGCCTGTTCGATAGAGTCCTAAGCGCAAATAGTTTTGGAACAAAAATCGTTTTATTAATTGGGTTATTGGGATTTTTAACCGAGCGGCCTGATTTTCTTGATATAGCTTTACTTTACGCACTGGTAAATTTTGTTGGTACAATTGCTATTTTAAAATTTTTCCGATACCGAAACCTGGGGTTGTCCAGTGATGAAATTGCAAACAGAGAAGATAATTGATGATTGATATTATTATTAATAGTGCATCAGCCATTTTAATGGGTGCAGGTTCCGTATTCATATTAATTGGAGCTTTGGGTCTTGTTCGTCTTCCTGATTTTTATACGCGAATGCATGCTGCCGGCGTCACAGATACACTTGGTGCGGAATTACTACTATTGGGCATGATGCTACAAGCAGGTTTAAGCCTCGTTACCCTAAAGCTCGTATTAATCTCTTTATTCATCTTTTTTACCAGCCCCACTTCCACCCATGCAGTAGCAAATGCAGCAAGAGTTATGGGGCTTCGCCTAGTTTCGATACCTGAAGATGACCTTACTTCAAAAGAAAAAAATTAGAGGCGTCTATGCTAGATATGGTTACCGTTGTAGATGTTGTTTTACTTGCACTTTTATCCACCACTGCAGTGGCAATATTGATAATGCGTCATTTATTTGCAGTAGTCGCGTTAACTGGGGCTTTTAGTTTATTATCAGCCGGTTTACTTGTTACTTTAGACGCAGTAGACGTTGCTTTCACAGAAGCCGCTGTGGGAGCTGGTATTTCTACAGTACTCATGTTAGGAACCCTGGCATTAACGCGCAGAAGAGAGTCTAGACCACCTCGCCTATCTCCTATAGGGCTCCTTATTATTACGATAACCGGCGGAGCATTAATTTATGCTACACCAGATATGCCCAAATTTGGAGATCCTAACGCCCCAAGTCATCAACACATTATCCCTTCTTACATTAAAGGATCTCAAGACGACATCGGGATACCTAATATCGTTACCTCAATACTTGCAAGCTATAGATCCTTCGACACGCTTGGCGAGGTAGCAGTTATATTTACTGCAGGGATGGGCGTGATTATTCTTCTTGGACGAAGACGCGAGGATGAACATGGTTATTCCGAAGATGGGGCGGCTTACCCCCTCAAGGACAAAAACAAACCAAAGATTAACGACGAGACGAGCACATGAGGCACCATTTAGTCTTAAGAGTAATCTCTAAGATGTTGATACCATTCATACTTCTTTTTGGGCTTTATGTCCAATTTCATGGAGACTTTGGTCCCGGAGGCGGATTTCAAGCAGGCGTGATTTTTGCCGCAGCTTTTATTCTTTACGCCTTAGTATTTGGAGATGATCAAGCTCGACAGGTTATACCCGACAAAGCCTTAATACTTTTAGTCCCTTTAGGCTTAATTTTATATGCAGCAACAGGTTTTTATGGATTAATTTTGGGAGGCAATTTTCTCGATTATAATGTTCTCTTGGACTCTCCCAAAGCAGGGCAACATATTGGAGTTTTTCTTGTCGAACTTGGCGTTGGTATAACAGTAGCTGCCGTTATGATTAGTATTTTTAGGGCATACGCGGGCAGAACGCGAGCCATCGATGACGAGGACTGGTAACAATGCTGGCCGCAATACTTGATCATTATAATTACTGGTTAATTATATTTTTAATGATGATAGGATTATATATCGTGGTTTCTCGCGGTAATTTAATCAAAAAAATCGTTGGACTGAATATTTTTCAGACATCTGTTTTTCTTTTATATATCACAATTGGAAAGGTTAATTATGGGACTGCGCCAATCCTAACCGGGCAACCTGAGACATTTTCTAATCCGCTTCCACATGTCCTGATACTCACCGCTATTGTTGTCGGAATAGCCACCACGGCACTTGGTCTGGCCCTAGTAGTCCGTATCAGAGAGAGTTATGGAAGTATTGAAGAAGAGGACATTTCTGTTTCTGAGCAATTCCAAGCTGAATCAGAAGTGAACAAGATTTCGTCATGACTAACTGGCTGCACCATATCCCCATACTAATCGTCGCGGTTCCTCTCATTAGTGCACCAATTTGTGTCCTATTTACCTTTGGGGCTAACCGCAAGGCGGCTTGGTTATGGACCTTGTTAGTAAGTTGGTTTGCATTTTTGTGTGCTATTTATTTATTAAATCACGTTTTAGAAAACGGAGAAATAAGCTATCATTTAGGGAGCTGGAAACCGCCACTCGGAATAGAATATAGAATAGACCTTATTAATGCTTTTGTACTATTGATAGTATCAGGCATCAGTGCGGTAGCGGTTCCTTTCGGTCGATTAGTAGTCGATAGAGAAATAGAGCCAGATCGCCAAATCCTTTTTTATACTTCCTATTTGCTTTGCTTGACGGGTCTCTTAGGTGTGACGATAACTGGAGATGCGTTCAATATCTTTGTATTCTTAGAAATATCATCGCTGTCATCATACGTGCTTATTGCTATGGGAGTTCGAAGTGACAGAAGGGCATTAACAGCAGCATATAATTATTTAATACTTGGTACGGTGGGCGCTACATTTTTTGTAATCGGCCTCGGTTTTCTCTACATGGTTACCGGAACCCTCAATATTATGGATTTATCCGATCGACTAATGCAATTGGCCGATAACAAGGCGGTACACGCTGGCTATGCATTTATAATAATCGGCCTAGCATTGAAGATGGCGTTATTTCCAATGCATGTTTGGTTGCCCAACTCGTATACCTATGCTCCCTCTCTGATCAGTATTTTTTTAGCTGCCACTGCAACCAAGGTATCAATTTATGTTCTTCTCCGCTTTCTATTCACAGTCTTTG
>Ga0315315_10002115_pt1 | contig 18248 bp, 19 predicted proteins | sample M140m3416metaG_FD_203699 | JGI IMG/M metagenome (GOLD analysis project Ga0315315, IMG submission 203699) | Ammonia-oxidizing marine archaeal communities from Monterey Bay, California, United States - M1 40m 3416 | ecosystem: Environmental > Aquatic > Marine > Intertidal zone | place: USA... | reverse complement strand
ACTCTTCTCGGCATTCGTGAAGGCTGCCCTCGAGCGGCAAGGCAAGGCGAACTCCAAGGGCGGCAAGGAGAAGGGTAGTGTTGTCGGTGCTGAGGTCGCTGAGGCCTGAGCATGCTCTGGCTCACCCTCATTGGCCTGGCGGCTGCTTCACCGGATCTCACCGTTCAGGGTGCCGAGCTGTCCGTAAAGCGCGCAGACTCCGACGGGACACCGATGGTGATCACGGCCGATACTACGCGCTTTGAGATCGAGACTGGGCTGGGATGGTTTGAAGGGTCAGTCAAGGCGATTCGCGGAGACCTGGTCCTGACCGCCGATACCGCGGAGGTTCAACTCGGTGATCAGCAGACGGTTCGTCGTGCGAAGGTGACGGGCTCTGTAGTGGTGACTCAAGGCGACCACCGCGCCACTGGGCAGCAAGCGATTATCGAGGGCGACACGGTGGTGCTCACCGGTGACCCTGTGGTTCAGTCACCACACCACAGGATGGAGGGCGATCGACTGACCTTTCAGGTCGGAGAGAAGACCGTCCAGTGCGACGGGTGCACCGTCACAGTCTTGGGGCCTACTGACCAGTGATGCTTGAGGCGCGCGGCTTGACTCATGCCTACGAGGGTACTCAAGCCATAGCTGCGCTCTCGCTGACTGTTGAGCCTGGACAGATCGTTGGTCTGCTCGGGCCGAATGGTGCAGGCAAGAGCACTGCGATCTCGATCATCGCGGGTCGTCTGCGGCCTGATGGCGGTACTGTGCGGCTACTTGGCCGCAGTCTGGACGGACTTGCTGCACATCAACGTGTGCGTCTTGGGCTTGGCTACTTACCGCAAGAGCCTTCAGTCTTTCGGGACTGTACGGTCAGAGAGAACCTGCAGCTCGCTGTAGATAGCCTAGGCGGCAGTGTTGACGATCTGGAGTACCAGCTCAAGGCACGTGGACTATCCAAGCTGGGTGGCCACCGTGCGCGTACGCTCTCTGGCGGTGAGCGCCGCCGCCTTGAGCTTGCTCGGTGTCTGCTTGGTGCGCCGAAAGTACTCATCCTGGATGAACCCTTTGCTGGAGTAGACCCGGTGGGTATCGAGGAACTCCAAGAAACCTTTCGGGAGCTCGCAGCAACAGGAATCGGATTCCTCATCACGGATCATGCTGTCCAGGCGACGCTCGGTGTTTGTCATTCAGCAGTAATTTTAGATGGAGGAACGGTCATGGCTGAGGGTTGCCCCGAGTCTGTTGCGGCAGATGCTTTGGTCCGCGCACGGTATCTGGGCCATGGCTTCGAGTACAAAAAACTTCAGTAGCGTAGGAACATAGGTCGGTCGCTGAGGTGTTTTGCTTGGGTGTTGGTGCGGGTTTCGTAGGATTCCTGACCACAGAGCACGCTGGTGTCGTATGATGAGTTTAGGGCGTGGAGCCCTGGTCTATTGGGGACGGATGGCGCTCGAGATTCGTCAAACTCAGAAGCTTGCCCAGAAGCTGGTGCTTACCCAGCAGCTTCAGCAGGCGATTGAACTGCTGGTACTCAACTCCCAGGAGCTCGTCGAGGCTGTAAACAAAGAGCTGCTCGAGAACCCCGCGCTTGAGGAAGTACCCGGTAGTCGGAATGAGCAGTACTCGGAGGCGGAGAGTCAGCTTCAGAAGGAAGCGGCAAAGCCCGGTCAGGATGCTCAAGAGCAGAGCAATGGCTCCCAAGATGATGGTGGCGTGGATTGGGACAAGATCCTCGAAGCCCGTCGAAAGAGTGATGGAAGTCGCACCACGTCGGCGGGTAGTCGTCACGAAGAGATGCCGCCCATCGAGGCGACGCTTGCGACCTCACACGACCTCGCTGATCACCTGATGTGGCAGCTGACTCTGCAGTCATGTACTGACGCAGAGTTTGTGGCTGCTGAGGCCATTATTCACAACTTAGATCATCGCGGATATCTCGATCTCGACATCGACGAGCTCCGGCATGAGACTGGATCGCATCCCGACGCAGTCGAGGGTGCCATGATGATTGTCCAGGGCTTTGACCCCATAGGGGTCGGGTCACGAGACCTTGTAGAGTGTCTGATCTACCAGGCTAAATTCCACTGGCCTGAAGACCCCTACATTCTCGAGCTAATTGAGAACCACCTTCCCGACTTAGAGCGACGAGACTATCACTCGATAGCGCGTGCACTGGGCGTTCACGATGAGGACGTCGTCGAGTATCATCGAATGATCAAGACGCTCGAGCCTTGGCCGGGCCGACCGTATCAGGATGCACCTGACAGATATATTATTCCGGACATTACGGTTGAAAACGTAGGTGGAGAGTGGCGGATTCTGCAGAACGACGATGGCATGCCGAGACTGAGGGTCAGCAGCTACTACCAGCGCGTGCTGTCTGACGCGGCATCATCCAAGGATGACAAGGCCTACATCAAGGAGCGACTGGAGTCTGCGGACTTCCTCATCAAGAGCATCTTCAAGCGGCAGAGAACCATCCACAAGGTGATGGAGTGTATTCTCGACCGTCAGCGGGGTTTCTTTGACCACGGCGTAGAGAAGCTTAGGCCTCTCGTCCTCAGAGAGATAGCGGACGAGATCGGTGTGCATGAGTCCACTGTTTCTCGCGTCACGACCAATAAATACGTGCAGTGCTCGCATGGGATTTTTGAGCTCAAGTACTTCTTCAACGCTGGTATCTCGCGCCTGCATGGTGAGGATGTCGCCGCCGAGGCCGTCCGCCAGAAGATTCGGAAGCTGATTCAGGATGAAGACGCCAAGAAGCCGCTGTCGGATCAGAAGATCGTCCAGCTGCTCGTGAGTCAGAACATTAAAATCGCCCGCCGCACGGTGGCCAAGTACCGAGAGGGGATGGGTATACTGCCATCCTCGCGAAGAAAGAGAGTCTTGTGAACAACCCAGGCCCATCGGGCCGCAACCCCAACACTGGAGAGTCACCATGAATATGGATGTGACCTACAGGAACGTGAAGCCTTCCACCCGTCTCAAGGGAAGGGCTGAAAAGAAGTTCCAGAAAGTGGCCAAGCACCTGCGTGAGCCTATCGAGGCCCATCTTGTGCTCCGCGAAGAGAAGCACATGAAGATTGCCGAATTCACGGTCACTGGTAGCGGGGAGGTCTTCAAAGCTGAAGAGCAGACAAGCGATATGTTTGCGTCTATCGACGGCGCCATGACAAAGCTCGAGCGCGTCGTTCGTCGGCACAAAGAGCGGGCACATGACCGCTGGCACGCCAGCTCTGGCGATGGTGGAGATGGCTTTGTGAGTGCCGGTTCCGATGATGGAGAGGACATCGAAGCCTGATGTCTGAGTCGACAGACCGTGCGGTCAACGACCGCATTGTGACGGTACAGATTCTGGTGGATGCACGGGAACGGCTCGGTGTCGTTTTACAGTGCGGCCAGCAGGGTCTGACCAAGGAGATCAGAAATCGCTCCGCGGTGAAACCTGGCCTCGTGCTGACCGGCGTGCAGCGGGCACACGGTGATGCGGTTCATGTCATGGGGCGGGCGGAGCACGAATATCTCTCTGTTCGTCCAGAGTCAGAGCAGCGCCAGATTCTCATGGACTATGTCCGCTCAGGCGTGCCCTGTGTGGTCACGTGTTGGGGGCTCGCACCGCTGCCCGTATTACTGGAGCTGGCCGAGGAACACAACGTACCGATCTTTACATCGCGTCGAACAACCGGTGAGTTTATTCGGGAGCTGGAGCTGTTCCTTGTCGAGGAGATGGCGCCGACCGAAGAGGTTCATGGTGTGCTCGTCCAGGTCCATGATCTTGGCTTACTGATCAGCGGAAAGAGCGGAATAGGAAAGAGTGAGACCGCGCTTGAGCTCGTGCTGCGTGGACACAGGATGGTTGCTGATGATGTGGTTCGGATCAAGAGGTCCGGTGATACTTTAGTCGGCTCGGGTGTGCCGATGCTGGGTCAGTATGTAGAGATTCGTGGGCTGGGCATCCTCCACGCGGGTGACCTCTTTGGACAGGCTGCAGTGGTTGACTCGGTGCGCGTCGAGGCCATGGTTGAGCTTGTCGGTTGGGACGAGGTTGGCGAAGCGGATCGGAGCGGGTTGGACGAGCACAGCATGACGTGTTTAGGCGTGTCTATCCCGCATATTCGCCTGCCAGTTCGGCCTGGTCGCAACATCGCTACGATCATTGAGATTGCCGCTCGCAATCAGATTCTGCGAAAGCGGGGAGTCAACTCTGCAAAGCGCTACGAGGCACTCTTGCTGCAGCGGCTTCAGGAGCCCGCAGGAGACTGAGCGCGCCACTGAGCAGGTGTGTTCCAGCTCTCAGTACAGCCCGGCCAGTCGACATCCAAGCGGGCGGCATTCGCCAGGCTTTGGTCCAGTGGCGTTCGCGCCAGGTCTAAAAACGTCGTCTTGGCATCAAACAAGACTGGATGCCCGTCCTCACCATCAAATCGGCTGACAGCTGGCCCAGGTTGCTCGAGGAGTACCTTCAGAATCGCTGCAGGCACCGGCGGTACATCTACAGGAGTAAACACACACATTCCCGTGACGCCTGCGAGGCCGATACGCAGTGAGTCTGACATCTGTGTCTGCTCCCAGTCCACATTTCGACGGATCTCCACTCCCGCAGGTATTGCCCTCGCGATGAGGTCGGACTGGGAACCAAGAACCACGATCAGGTGACCACAGTGGACCGAGAGTGCATGAAGGTGAGCAGTGATGAGTGGCGTTCCATGCCAGTCGAGCAGAGCTTTAGGCTGACCCATTCTGGTCGAGCCACCCGCTGACAGGACGAGCCCGGTTGTTGTTGATGCAACTTGAGTCATGACGTCATGTTATCGCACGACATGCTGAAGGGTCGTACTGTGGTTTGGTTGTACTTGATGTTGGTGGGGTGTGGTGCTCACAAGCCAATCTCTGATGCGGGCGTGGGTGTCCACAGAGTGAAGGTCACCATCGACGGTACATTCGGTGCCTTGACCGTTCCTGATACCGATACAGTCGTCAGATCTGCTGAAGCTGCCCGGCTAGACCTCGTGCTCTCTATGGAGCCCAGTCGTCGCTTTCGTGATGGCTCACTGGGTCAAACAGTGACATTTGATTCGGCGACATTGAGCTTGGGGGCGGACGGAGAGGCACTTGAGTCGCTGGACCTGGAGGGGCGCGCCGTCGAGCTTCGGACCTTCCCGGATGGAGAGATATTGACGATTGGCTGGGTGGATCGGATTGCTGGCGCAGACCGATTTATTGATGTCTTTGAGGTTCTATTTCCGGCGATTTCGCCTGCGCCACCGTCTCTCGGTAACGGAGATAGAGCCAGTCGAAGGATCATCTGGCCGTTTCTGGGTGAACGAAAGCTACGGTGGGACTCGGCGGTCGATGCGACATGGCACAATGAAGGGTCGGAGGTCCGAGGCAGCACCAAGAATTGGAAAATTTCGTACGCTGGTCCTTGGCGGATTCATGGTGGGCGACGTGCCGCGCCAGGACGGATTGTCTTCAAGGCGGAGGGCCAAGCCGAGGGGACCACTTGGTTTGACCATAAGACCGGAGTCATGTCTGCTCATGACTTTGTGTGGAGTCGACTGGTGACTGTGGAGGGGAGCGCAGGGGCTCTGAGCCAGGAGCAGGTGTTTGCCGGAACAGTGAGGGTGCTTCAATGATCTGGGCTCTTCTACTCGGGGCAGCACCTTTAGATCCTGTCGGGGCGCCGCTGAAGCTGTACCTCTCGGATACAGATGTGACTTCTGAGGTGCGAAGGCTGGAGCCCATGTTGAGAAAGTGCGCCACTGCGGAGGATGCCACGGTTGGCCTGCACTTAGAACTCCAGCCACAGGGTGGTATCAAATTGGTTCGCCTCGATGAGGCTGACGCTGGTCTGGCTTCCTGTGTCCGGGAGGCTGTCTCTGGCGCCGCGAGTCCTGCGCACAAGGGGAGTACGATCCGGGTGGACACCACCCTCTATATTCGCGATCAGGCGGTCGTGATCTCACCGAGCCCGACAATCCATAAGCGGGACATGGGTCCGCTCATGTTGTTCATTCCGGGGGATGATGCTGACCGTGAGGCCGTGACATCGCACCTCAATGGGCCAGCAGCGGACAAACGGTAGTACACTGACGCAGCGTAGTTACGGGGAGGGATATGAGTCAGCCGGATCCTTTGCAGTTGGTTGCTGACCGTTGTCACTGGGTAAGAGATGTCGACGTACTTCTGGCGCGTGTACCGGATCTCGCACACTCTGCCTTAGCGGTCGAGTCTTGGCCTGTGGGTGTCACAGGTAAGCAATGGGTGAGCCCCATTACGGGTGTGGCTCGGCTCGGCGGTGCAGTCGTAGAGGCCATGGAGAAGGCCAGAGGCAGCACTGGTGACACGTTTATACGGTCTCGAGCAGATGCTGCTGCATCTGATGTTCTCGTGGCACAGCTGGGACCGCTTCTCGCTGGGGTGTCCCCACGTCTGGTGCACAGGGTCGTCATGGGTATTGCGAGGCTTAGCTCCGGCCTGCTGGGTCAAGATCCGCGTGTCCTGCTCGGCCTCGAGCCGACTGTGGCTCGACGTGCACGCCAGCTAAAGGCCATGCTTGATGGGCTCTCCGAGCATCAGCGAGCCATCGAGCTTGGGCGAATCTCCGACGGTCTGTCAGCCCGAACAGCCGCGGCTCTTCAGCTCAGTGGTTTGACCTCTGAAGGGCTCTCGAGACGCATGATAGCGAATCGTCTTGTATGGGTAATCGGGCATGACGCCTTGAAAGAGAACGTTCCACTCGCATCAGCGATTCTGGCCTTACCGCTCGAGTCCACAGTAGTGTCAATGGTTCAGGGCATCACCAAGTGTGCATTGGACGACATTCGTGGACGGTCCGGCGGCAGGAAGGAGCGCCCAGCTGATGCGCTGGTTGAGCACACCTTGCGCGGTGCGCACGGCAACCCCTTGCTCAATGTTGGTGTAGGGCCAACGCTCATCCGTATGCTTCCACACTTGATCGAGGTGAAGGCACTCAAGGGGAGAGTGCAGGAGTACAAGCAGGCTGGGCGCTTTCTTGAGCCTGCTGCAGTCCGAACTGTGGCTGGTGCCTGGGACGAGCTTGTGCAGCAGCTCGGTGCTTGGGATGTGATGAGTAGTGTCGTCGCCGGGATTCAGCTTGTGAGCCGAACCTCCAGTGGCTGGCGCATAGACAACAACATGCTCGATGACCATGTTCGCTGGTCCATGGAGATACCCAGGGCGGAGCCTCGTCGCGTGCATGCGGTGGTTGCGGTACGGTTCTCTGACTTACTCAGTGCAGGAGGCGGCGGTGAGGAGATTCGGCGTGCGATTTCTCAGCGCTGGATGGCCATGCTCGGGGATGAGCACAGCGGCGTCTGGCTGGGTGACCATGGGCTGGTTGTCTTCAACCGCAGCTCGGATGCCATCAGGTTTGGGCTCCGTATCAATAGAGACTTCATAGGCTCTGACGGTATGCTCCCTACAGACACAGATCCTGTTGTCGTCTCGCCGGGCTTACGACCGGCTGTGGGCCTTGCGGTCGGTATGGTCGTCGGTGGTACGTCTGGCAGTGAGACCCACCTCGATGGTCCAGCCGTTTCAGAGGCTATTCATCTGTCCGGAGCCGGTACCGTCATTCAGACGATGAACGACCCCTTGAGAATTCGTCGCGTCGCTGCGGGCCCACATGGCCTCGAGAGTACCGGTGTGGCCATGTCTCGGGCGGTGATGACAGCGGCCACCAATGACTGGGGTGGTGCGGTCCACCGACACGGTGATGGATCAAATGTGGCCGGCGTTTTCCGGGACTTTGAGAGCTATCCAGTAGACTCGTGGGCCGCGCTGAGCGCAGGTGCGATGATGTTTATTAGCTTAGGCAAGCATCGTGGATCTGCGGTCCTGGAGGCCTTTGAGGCTGATCCCCATACCTTTAAGGAGCTGGCTGTCCGAGATGAACACCTCCAGTCAGGGGAGGTGACTGCGTCAACGGGCCTTGACGAGGGCAGCACCGGCGAGCATCTCGAGATCATTGATCCTGAAGAAGTTGAAGACCCCTTTGGCTTCGAAGAACAACACGTAACGGCCTCTGCTGAGGTCTTGGATACGGCGCCGCCGCCAGAACCACAGTCCACTCCAGCTCGACGTCCAGAGGGCTGGACCGACATCGGCTTCGGTGACGATGGCGGCTCGGAACGTTAGCGAAAATATAAGAGGTGCATGATGTCCCGATTGATGGTCTTATTAATAATGCTCGCAGGGTGTGCGGGAGAAGAGAAGTCTTCCGAGGAAGGGGGCACCGATGAAGCTCCAGACATCACAGGGAAGTACCAGATCTTCCCAGGTGCGGCGACAGGCTGTACGGACGGTATTGGTGAGGATGCGATCTCCGAGAACTTCTGGGTCATAGAGTGGGCGACGGGCCTCCTCCAGATCTCCGATACTGATGGTTACCTGACCTACAGCTTCCCCCTGGGCGGTGAAGAAGGGTACTCGTTTGACGGGTCTGTCATGAGTAACCGAGGCTTCAATCTCTATGGCGAGGTCATCTTCGAAGGCACAACAGACCGAGGGCTTGGCGAAGAGGATGTGATGGCTCGGTTGTCGGTTGACGGAGCTGGAACTGCAGCGATGAATGAGTCTTGTTGGAAGCTCTCTGGAAGCCTGACTGTCACCGTCGATGAGAACGATGATGGTCTCGAGAGCAACGACTGTGTTCTCGATGTTCCTTTCGAAGCATCTCAGCTGTCTGGTGGCTCCTGCACAGGTGTTCGCTGATGATCCGCGCGCTTGCCCTATTGATGCTCGCGGCACCGACCACGGGTTCCGCTGCCGAGTTTGAGTGGGGTGTGGGTCTGGACCTTGCTGTAGATCTGGGAGATCCAGGAATAGAGCAGGGCAAATCAAATATGGGGATTGGACCGGTACTGCGTGCACCAATCCGCTGGATTCCGCACCCTATCGTGGCCATTCGTGCAGACCCGTTCATGTCGATTCATAGCGGGCAGGACAGGGTTGAGTGGTCGCAGTTTGATGGTGCAGTCAACTATGCCAGTGAGGACCACTGGACACTGCTGACACAGATGGGATTCTCTATCGGTCCCGAGGTCTCTCCATGGGGCGAACAGAAGTTCGCACCCTATGCCGGTACGGCCCTTGGCCTCTCTTTCGCACGCCACTGGCACAGCTTCAAGGGTGCCAGTGCAGTGCTTATGGATGCCAGCGCTAATGATGTCCAGAGCGGCAGTAATATTGACCCATACACCGACCAAGTGGCCCCGATGGTCGGCGTTCATGCTGGTGTACGTATTCAGGACCTTCTTCCGTTCGCCATCGAGGCCGAATTGGGCTACAACGTCGCGTTCATGCGGCGTGCGTCTCTCAAGAAGGCGCGGCCGGCGTTGGATGCGGCCCGAACTGCTTACGGGTTCAACCCACTCCGCATCGGAATCAACGCTGTGTTTGTCCGCTAAGGATTGAAAACCATGAAGTTGTATAGAGCCAAAATCCAGCCCATCGCCAATGCCGTCATTGAGCAGCTGACTGAGTCAGGTGCACTTGAGGTCGTTCCGGCAAACCGTGGTGAAGCCGAGCTTGACCTGGTCGCCATCATGGAGGAGTACTCGCGACGCGACTTCGCTCTCCGTGATGCTGTGAAAGAGCACATGGCTAACCACGGCGTTCCCTACGATAAATATGGTCGCACTCGCTCACGCATGGCTCAGGATTGGGGACACCCAACTGGCGAAGATGTCGAGAAGCACCTCGCCCGTCAGTTCGTCGAGAACTTTATGATCTCGAACTTCATCGAAGAGATCTACGGAGAGGACAAGGACATCTACAAGGCCATCATGGAGATTCTTCGTGGTAATGATGTCGATGAGCGTGCGCTCAGAGAAGAAGCCCGCTCAAAGATTGCCAATGTCAGCGAAGGCACCGTCGACTATGAAATCGCGATGTCCAAGGCAATGAGAGAGGTCAAGAAGCGGCACGGGCTGATTTCCTGACTCCGCTGACCTTCGCGCTCCTACTTGCTGGCTGTGCGGGTGTCTCCGAGACAGGCCATTCGGTTACCGCTACCGAGGCGGTGTCCACACCCCCTGTGAAGCCCGCACCAGTTCCCGCAGTGGTACCTGCGACCGCTGCCCCAAGAGTCCCGCCGGGGAATGGTGAGGCCGGTGGTGTGGTCCTTGTGTGGGATGGCATATCTCCGCTCCACAAGAGCTTCTTTACCGATGGACCTGCGGTGGCCCAGCTTGGTCGAGACCTGGTCGGCTCCGTTGAGGTACCCGCAAATGTCTATGTGGCATTCGATTCCAACCGGCACATCGGGCGGATTCACCTCCGGCTGCTCCCTGGCACGGGGCGCGGGCTCAGCGCTGCCAAGAACACAAGTGTGGACCTGAACAAGATCTCACCGATCTTACAAGCGCTTGCTCGCTACCGATCTGCTGTTGCTGCCCGCTATGACACAAGAGTTGAGGCCTTTCGCATCGGACTAGAGGCTTTTCGGGGTCCGAAGCACTGTCTCTTTGGTGCAGCAGGGACCCTGCCACCCGATGGGACGGTGATCGACCCCTGTGTTCAGATCAACAGTCAGTCATTCTGCGGAGAGGCGAGTGGCGAGCTTCTTGTGTTCGAGGCCGAGGTGGCATCGGTCATTCATGACTGCCTCAACTAGGCTCGTCCTCTAAACGATCGAGCATGGCCTCTTTGATACGCTTCTTCATTCGTGAGTGAAGCTGGCTCACGCGAGACTCTGTGACGCTCAGCGCCTGTGCTATTTCCTTGAAGGTGCGGTCGTGAAAGTAGTACATCTCCGCGATGATCTGCTCTCGCTCAGGAAGTTCGCTGATCACACTACGGACGATGGCTCCGAGATGCTCACGTGCGACCTTCTCCTCAGGATCTTCATCGGTGCTCTTTAGTCGGTCACCGACCGCAACATCATCCTCACCGCCTTCCTCAGTGCTCACCAGAATGCGGATATTTGCGTTCTGCATCAGCTCGAGCAGACGCTCGCGGTTCACGCCGAGCCGAGCGGCCACCTCTGCGGTGGTCGGGTCTCTCTTGAGCTTCTCTTTGAGCTCCCGCTTCGCCCGGTTGATCATGGTTGCACGGTCACGGACAGACCGGGGGACCCAGTCATTTTTTCGCATCTCATCAACGATGGCACCCTGTACACGTATTCGTGCATAGGCCCCGAACGACGGTGCACGGTCTGGTTGGTAGCGGTCCACTGCATCTATGAGGCCGATCATTCCAATGTTGATCAGATCATCAGCATCGACACACTGAGGGAACCGTCGGGCCATCCTGTAGGCGACCTGGCGGACCATTGGGTAATACTCGAGTATCAGCTGATCTCGATCCCGTGTTGTGTCAGATGCCATGCGCCTCTCTCAAGTCGAGAATATCTTACATCCCGCGGGGCTTGGTTTCACTGTGCTTTAATGGTATCCGCTGAGCGCGGGGCCAATACCGCCTCGACACCGAGGGGCATTTGGCCGGCATCGAGCATACGAATTCGCTCAGCAAGAGAGGTCAGCCCGACGTTCCGGTTGAGTTGTTTTCCCTCGATTCCCCAGAGGATGAAGGCGATCCAGTTGCCCTTGGATGGGTACCACTGCACCTCGGTACCCCAAAAAGATGTCATCCGATGACGCTTGCCGCTGTCGAGATCGAAGATCTGTATCTCTGGTGGTTGAGTCGTCAGTTCGACCCACTCGGGCTGGCGCGCAGCCCACTTCTCTTGTCGTGCAAGCTCACGCTTTCGTGCCTTCTCGGAGACTTCATTCCAGCTTCGCTGGTCAAAGTGACTGATTGGCGCACCGGGCGTCTCGAGCGCAATCCATCGGGCGTCATCGTGAGGTACGGCCCGCGTGACCCCGGCGAAGAGGTGGAGGCTCTCACCCGTACTCATCCGAACCACCTCGGTGTCGGTCTCTGTACTCCAAGCCAGAAGGTCGGCCTTCTCTGAGACGGCGAGACGCGAGACAGGCTTGTCGAGCCAACTGAATGCGCGAGAGGTGTCTCCGGTGTTGATGTCCATCACATATGGCCTCCGGACCTCATCGGAGCCAATGGCAGTGAAGAGTACCTGCTTACCGTTCTTGAACGAAGTCATGTCGGCTGGCTGGGAGACGTCGAGCTCACGGGACTCGATGGTCGCAGCGGTGCGGTTGTAGATGACAATCCGCTCTGCAGTTGACCCCTCTGCTGCCGGCAGCGGGATCGCGAGGATGTCTGTGCTCAGCCAAGCTGATCTGGACGTGGGCGCCTCAGTCGGTATGGTTGTAATGGTCTTCTCGGCACCATTCAGGATGTGCGCACCATGTGTCAGCTTGAAGTAGAGGTGAACACCATCTGGGGACCAGGAAAAGTGAGAGAATCGGTTGGAACCACAGCGACCAAATGCGGTCTGAATGTTGTGGGACATTGCGAGTCGCTTGATCTCGGCGTCGCTACAGTCCGCGAACGATTCATAGACATCTTGGGAGAAGTCACTACCGCCGTAAAGGGACTCACGCTTACAGCCTGTGAGCAGCACAAATCCAATCAGGAGTTTCCAGTGTGTTCGCACAATTTCCTCCGGCCGAGAGCCAGTGCCAGCAGGCTAACCAGCCATATGGTTCCCGGGTACCTGCCAGGTGAGACTTGGCAGCCGCCGGGACTCAGCTTGGACGCGCCGGATGTGATGGTTCTTCCATCCTCGGCGGGAATGTCTTCATCATCCGAGTCGCTGAGGCTTGAGTCTCCAGTGTCGGCGGGATTGTCCTCTTCTGGGGGCGAGTCTTCGGGGCCATCATCTGGTGTGTCTCCGAGGACATTGGCGACGCCCAGCTGCATTCCACTGGTCAAGATGACCAGGTCAACTGGGGTTGACTCTAGCGGTAGAAGGGCTCCATCTAAGACGAGGGTGCTGTCAGCCTCACTGATCACAGGGACTGCGACAGGGTTTCTCCACGATCCCCAGAGTGCCCACGCCCGTGTGCCTCGGCCGAGTCCCGAGAGGTCGACCGATATGATGCTGTCGTCTACGGAGACTCCGTCTATTCGCGCTGTGGGCGTCCGCTCGGGGACGAACAAGCCTCGAGGGACGGCGAGACCATCGATGATCAACGAGTAGGGGCCTGGCTGGAGGTCCTCCGGGTCTACGCTCCAGCCGCCTGAGTCCTCCGTTGCTGTGACTGTTGCGCTGCCCTCGCGACTTAGCTCGACGCTGTCAGCGCTGTTGGTCAGACTAAACATCCCGTCTGATGAGAGCCATCTACTCACCGGTTGGTTTGAGCTAACGGCAGTAGGGAATAGGCTGATTTCTTCTGCAAGACCGGCGACATCTGAGGCGAGTGTGGAGGTCTCATAGCCTGGAGCACTAACGGTCAGTGTCCAGACCCCATCCTCCATTGGGCGAGAGAAGCTCCCATCTGGGCCGGTAACGATTCTCCGACTGGTCTCCTCGATCTCGATGGTCGCGGGTACGCCCAGCCCTGAAGTGGCATCACTGACGACACCGGACACCCACCAGGGCCAGTCGAGGATGGTTGCGACCGCCACGGCGTGCTCATCGATGGTTCGAGACATCTGTGCGGGGCCGGGGGATTTCGAGGTGCTGACCTCAACTGTGAAGTCCAGTGTTCCATGACGGCCGTACGACCAGTCGGTGGTGTCACCGGTTGTTGTGTACCAGGCGGCACCATTGGTGATCCAGAAGCCATCTGTGGTGCATTCCTCGGCGTAGGCTTCTCCCATGTGCTCGAGGAGGCCTTCATCAGGGGTTGTGTCGGTTGTGTAATTCCACACCCACCCGATATTTGTAGCACCACTGTGAATCGAGAGGCCGAGTCCAAAATCTACCCAGGAATTGAGTGCACGGACTGCGCGGGTCTCCGGCTCCGAGAAGGGGTAGTCACCGGGTCGGAAGGCGGTGGGGCTCCATTCGAAGCCATAGTTTCGATTTAGGTCGACGTTGTTGCTGTTGTACCGGCTTCGGCTGTCGACTCCATCGGGGTTGGTGTGCGGAACGACCCAGACCTCGTGAGTATCTAGCAATCCGGTGACACTCGCATCCTCAAGGAGATCGACTGCAGCCTGCAGGGCCACCTCTGCCGATGAGGTCTCGTCGCCGTGATGTGCGCCGAGTATGCGCATCTTGTGGACGGGACTTTCGCTCCGGCCCAGACGCAGTGCTGTAATTGGGCGGCCCTCTACTGAGCTTCCGATGTCAACGATCTCGGCGGCATCCGGGTGGGTGTCAGCGAGGTCGTTGAGCGCCTCAACCATCTCGCTTGGTGAGAGGTAGGCCTCCGCGGGCCCGAGCTGAGATGCTGCCCGATGAAAAGACAGTCCCGACCGCTTCAGCGAAGCCTCGGCGGAAGCTTCGCCGTTCATGTGCCACCACTCACCTTGCTGGCCTTCTACAAAGCCGAGCCCGATCTCCCGCATCAACGCGTGCTCAGCCGCAGCTGGAGCCCTCACCCATACGTCAAGGGTAGGGGCGGCCTCTGGGGCAGCGAATGCCGTTCCAATGATCGCAGCTAAGATACTCACGGAACCAGTGTAGCGTGGCTACTCTGACTCCGTCATTGCGATAGATGGGTTCACGCCATTCATGAAGTCGAGCCACATGTCACGATTTGCGTCGAAGCTCGCCCGCTCACTCTTTGCGAGCGTCTCTGTTCTTGGGAGATCGACGGTCATGGCGTTGACGTAGCGGCCGTTCTTCCAGAATTGGTAGTGTAGATGCGGGCCGGTAGACATGCCGGTTGACCCGACTGTACCGATGATCTGGCCCTGCTTTACCCGCTGGCCTCGCTTCACCTTGATGCGATGCATGTGTGAATAGCTAGACGCATATGGCCCAGCATGGTCAATCTTCACGAAGTTGCCGTGGCCTCCGTTTCGTCCAGCCGAGACAACCTTACCCGCACCCGTGGCACGGATTGGTGTGCCGGTGGGCGCTCCAAAATCGGTGCCATTGTGCGGGCGCCGTGTCTTCAAGACTGGGTGATAGCGTCGAGGATTGAATCCGCTCGTCACCCGCGAGAAGGGGAGGGGTGAGCGAAGGAAGGCTTTCTTCCGCGCGACGCCGTTGGGATCAAAGTAGCCGACATCACCGTTTTCCGAGCTGTGGCGGATGGCCGTGAAGGCGTCTCCGTTGTTCTCGAGACGGACAGCGAGCGGCCGGCCCAGCTTGGCAAATTTACCCTCGTTGTACAGCTCTTCGACGACCATCTTTACCTTGGCGCCTGCTCTGAGTTCTGTATTGAAGTCGACATCGAACTCGAAGACAGATGCGATGTTGACGATATCTGATGCGCGCAGCCCGACACCCGATGCTGCACCCCACAGGGTCGACTCCACCGAGAACTCACGAATGGCCTCGGTCACCTCGTAGGTGATGGTATCGATGGAGGCTGTCCAGACCTCCGCCTCCAACTCAAGGTGAACGGTGTTGTCCTCGTCGAGCGGGTAGAAGATGGCGTGAGGGGTGGCCTCGCCTTCTCTAATTTTGAATGTGAACGTCCGACCGGCACGAATCTTAGCCAGGTCGTAGACGGGGAGTGCCGCATCTCGGATGGTGTTGGCAGAGATTCCAACATTCTGGAGAATCACGCCGAGTGTCTCACCGCGTTCAATGGTGTGTAGAACATCAAAGACCTTCGGCGGTGGCGGAGGGAGTGGAGCAACGACGACGGGAACGGTGGGTTGTGTGGGCTTATCCTTGACCATGAAGGTCACGGTAGCAACCACGCAACCTGCAACTACAACAGGAATCCAGCGGGGCATGTGCGTTCGGGGATTGGAGGTGGGAGGGGGTGCTCAGGGGGAGGGAGCAGGTGGGAACCATGTAAAGAGTACGATGGCGAGGAGTCCCACAGCAAGGGCGCCGAGAGTGGAGCCAATGAGCATGCCGCGAAAGACAGCGCGCTTTGTGGTGCCCGGTGATGGGCTGGACTCCATTACTGTAACCGTTTTGGCCGTTGGTGTAGGGTGTGGTGGTGGACGCGCCGAAGCCGGGCTGGGGAGTGCAATTTCTGAAGTGGGCGGATCGAGAGCTTGGACGATCTCGGTGCGCGGTGCGATAGCGGTCGGTGCGTCGTCTTCGTCCTCGTCGTGGGTTCCAGACGCTGTAGGGTCCGCTGGTGGCTCCGTGATGACCGTGTCGGGCAGGATGGCCGCACCCATGTTTATTGTTCGACCGAGAATCCGCTCTGTATCAGGGGCTGAACCGCGCGCACTCAACACTGCAGGCACGACCTCGGCGGCGTATCGCCGGAGTCCAGGCCCACGCATCTCATCTGCAAGCATCAGCAGAGCGTGTTCGACCTCACCGCAGCTTGGCCGAACTTCAGGCTCCCAGTGAAGAATCTGTTCCAGTAGGCTGGCGAGCGCTGAGTTCTGTGCCTCTACCAGCTGAAGTCTGTCCTGAAGCCGCTTGTTGTGCTGGTCTTCTCGGAGCTTAGGCTGCCCAAAGATCTCTCCAGTGGTGAGCTCAAACAGAGTGAGCCCGATGCCGTAGACATCGATAGCGGGGGTGGCCTCACCGGTGATGATGTAGTCAGGCGCCATATAGTTCAGCGTGCCGAGGACCATCTGCCCTGTATTGCTCTCCCTCGCGGCAAACTGAGCTTGAGCGATACCGAAGTCCAGCAGCTTTAGGTTGCCCGACGATGTCAGCATGACATTCGCAGGCTTCACGTCCCGATGAACAACGCCGAGGTGTTCGCCGCTGGCTGGATGCCGAGCCTGGTGGGCGCGCTCGAGTGTCCCCGCGACCATGGCACCAATCTCCATGATGGCTCGGAATGGCGGCAGATGCTTCTTGGCGACGGCGTGTGAGAGATCGATTCCTTCGATGTACTCCATGACAATCGCATCACGTTCGTTGATCTGAAGAAGATCGATGACCTTGAGGATGTGTTCATCCTGTAGAAGGCCGAGGAGTCGAGCTTCATCTCGCATGCGCGTGATGAACATCTCTTTGTCTGCGTGGTCCTGCAGCACGATCTTTACGGCGACCGAGCGTCGGATACCCTGATCAGTGGACATTTCTGCGCGATAGACGGTCCCGAAGGCACCGGCGCCGATGGTCTCGGTGAAGGTAAGGGTTCGCAAAGCGCTACTCGTTGATGGGCGTCATCCAGATGGTCTCTGGCGTGAGGCCGATCTGAGCGAGTGCTCTCTCATAGCGCTGTTCGATGGGTGTATCGAATACGATCGCAGGATCGATATCCGTGGCGAGCCATGAGCCCGTCTCGATCTCCTCGGCGAGCTGTCCCGGGCCCCAGCCTGCGTACCCGAGGCAAAGCTCAAACCCCGTGCCTTGCCGAATCAATTCGGCGAGCCGCTCAAGGGAAGGGGAGACCGCGATGTCACCGATGTTCCAGCCTTCACCGTCCTGTACTTCACCCGTAAAGAGCACAAAGCCAGCTCCGTCGCCGACTGGGCCACCCCACCAGGTCTTCTGGAGGCCATTCTTTAGGTCTCCAAACTCACCATGGTCTTCAGTCAAGCGGTCGATCACCTCTTGGAGGTCGACATCACCTTGTTTGTTGATGATGAGCCCGAGGGCGCCGTCATCGTTGTGCTGGCAGAGTAGGACGAGGCTGCGCTCAAACCACGGATCCCGCATCTGCGGGGACGAGATCAGCAGTCCGGATATCAGCCTGGCACCCCGTAGTCCCTGACGGGCTCAATCACTGGGTCCTCACCTTCATTGACCACACCCTCGGTGATGACAACCTCTCGGATGTTGTCCTCACTGGGGATGTCGAACATGATGTCCAGCATGACTTTCTCAAGGATTGTTCTGAGTCCACGAGCGCCAGCCTTTCTTGTAGAGGCTTTCTCTGCGACTGCAGCCAGAGCGTCGTCGGTAAAGGTGAGCTTCACCTTCTCAAACTTGAAGAGCTTCTCGTATTGACGAACCAGAGAGTTCTTTGGTTCTTTGAGAACCTGGACCAGGTCGTCCACTCCGAGGTCATCCATGATGGCGATGACCGGTAGGCGTCCGATGAACTCAGGGATGAGGCCGAAGCGATCAAGATCTCCAGGTGTTGCCCGCTGGAGCACCTCAAGCTCGCGCTCGATGTCGTTCTTTTGCTCTTCAGCCATGAAGCCCACAGAGCGATTGCCCATCCGCTCTTCGATGATCTGTTGGAGTCCCTCGAAGGAGCCGCCACAGATAAAGAGGATGTTGCTCGTATCTACTTGTAGGTATTCTTGGTTCGGCAGACGCTTGGAGCCGCGCACCTGGATGTTCGCCATGGTGCCCTCGATGATCTTGAGCAGTGCCTGCT
>Ga0315315_10002113_pt1 | contig 18258 bp, 15 predicted proteins | sample M140m3416metaG_FD_203699 | JGI IMG/M metagenome (GOLD analysis project Ga0315315, IMG submission 203699) | Ammonia-oxidizing marine archaeal communities from Monterey Bay, California, United States - M1 40m 3416 | ecosystem: Environmental > Aquatic > Marine > Intertidal zone | place: USA... | reverse complement strand
TAGATGATTTTAAATTTAGTAAAGACTCACCAATTATAATTATAGGTTTTTTTGCCTCTTTAATATAATTTGAAACTTCATTTTTTTCTTCAAAAATATCTTTTAATGTCTGTGTTTGACCATTTAAAGTTTCATATTCATACGTAAGATCGCCCAAATTATTAAGAGAAATAATCTTAGTATTATTCTTTAAATAAGATTTTCTAATTCTAGCATTTAATATAGTTGCTTCATATCTTGGATTTGCACCTACTAAGAAAATAAAATCAGACTCTTCAATACCATTTATTAAGGAATTAAATAAATAGTTTTCTCTTTTATTAATATCTAAAAATCGATTATCTGACCTAGATTCGTAATTATTTGTATCTAATGTTCTATCAAAGAATTCTTTAAAAATATAACTTGTCTCCATATTTGTGAGATCTCCAACAAATCCACAAACTCGTTCTTTGGAAGTGTTTTCAAGTTTAGATTTTATAATTTTATAAACTTCTTCCCATGATGCTTTTTCAAATTTTCCATTATACTTAATGAGTGGTGTATCTAATCGTTGATGCAATAGTCCATCACAAGCATATCTTGTTTTATCAGAAATCCATTCTTCATTGATGTCTTCATTTATAATTGGAAGAACTCTTTTTACCTCCCAATCATAAGTATCAACTCTAATATTTGAACCAATTGCATCCATTACATCTATAGTTTCAGTTTTTTTTAGCTCCCAAGGTCTAGCTTCGAATATATAAGGTTTAGAAGTTAAAGCACCAACAGGACATAAGTCTATAACATTGGCTGAAAGTTCTGATTGCATTGATTGTTCAAGATAAGTTGTAATTTGCATATCTTCACCTCTACCTATTGCCCCAATTTCAGGTACACCAGCAATTTCAGTTGCAAATCTTACGCATCGAGTACAGTGAATACATCTTGTCATTTGAGTTTTAATAAGTGGCCCCATATTTTTTTCTGACACCGATCTTTTATTTTCTTTAAATCTGGATTTATCAACTCCATAAAACATTGACTGATCTTGAAGATCACACTCTCCACCTTGATCACATACAGGACAATCTAAAGGATGATTAGCGAGTAAAAATTCCATCACTCCTTTTCTAGCTTTGTCTACTAAAGCAGTATTTGTTTTTATATTCATTCCTTCCGCAGCTGGCATAGCACATGATGCAATAGGTTTTGGAGATTTTTCCATTTCAACTAAACACATTCTACAATTTCCAGCTATTGACAATTTTTCATGGTAACAAAATCTAGGAATTTCAACTCCTACTTTTTCACATGCTTGAAGAACAGTTAAACCTTCTTCAACTTCTACTTCGATATCATTTACTTTTAGTTTAAGCATTTTTTTTATCCAATAAGTGTTGGTCAACTAAATAAGGAATATCAATTTTTTTCTTAACAATAGGCTCCAAATTATTTCTTTCTTCAATTTCTTTTTTAAAATGTCTTAATAATCCTTGTACTGGCCAAGACGAACCTTCTCCAAAGGCACAAATAGTGTGACCTGCTATTTGGTTAGTGACATCACCTAACATATCAACTTCATCTTTTGTAGCTTCACCTTGAGCCATCCGCTCTAACATTCTCCACATCCAACCTGATCCTTCTCTACATGGCGTACATTGTCCACAACTTTCATGTTTATAAAATCTTGCTATTCTCGCCATACATTTAATAATGTCTTGATCCTTGTTGATTACAACAATTCCAGCGGTCCCCAGTCCACTCTTTTCAGCCATTAATGAGTCAAAATCCATAGTTAACGTTTCACATTTCTCTTTTGGAATTAAAGGCATTGATGATCCACCTGGTATTACAGCCTGTAAATTATCCCATCCTCCAACAACTCCACCAGCATGAACTTCAATTAATTCTTTTAAAGGTATATTCATTTCTTCTTCAACATTACACGGACTATTTACATTTCCAGATATACAAAAAATTTTAGTACCTGTATTTTTTTCTCTACCTAAAGATGCAAACCATTTGCCTCCTCTTCTAAGAATTGTAGGAACAACTGCTATTGTTTCAACATTATTTATAATTGTTGGACAACCATAAAGACCTATCAAAGCTGGAAAAGGAGGTTTTAATCTAGGTTGGCCTTTTTTTCCTTCAATACTTTCAAGTAAAGCTGTTTCTTCTCCACATATGTAAGCACCCGCACCATAATGAATATAAATATCTAAATCCCATCCAGTTCCAGCTGCATTTTGCCCAAGTAATTTTTTTTCATAAGCTTCATTAATTGCAGCTTGAAGTTTTTGTCCATCAACAAAATATTCGCCTCTAATATAAATATAACAAACATGTGCTTGAACTGCATAAGACGTTATTAAACATCCCTCGATTAACTTATGAGGCTCAAACCTTAATATATCTCTATCTTTGCAAGTTCCAGGTTCAGACTCATCTCCGTTAATTACTAAATAATGAGGTCTTGAACCTAGTTCTTTAGGTACAAAAGACCATTTAAGCCCTGTAGGAAATCCAGCTCCGCCTCTTCCTCTAAGTTGCGAACTTTTAATTTCATTAATTATCCATTCTCTACCTTTTTCAGTAAACTCTTTAGTATTAACCCAATCACCTCTTTTTAGAGAAGAATCAAGATCGGAGCCAAAATCATTATATAAATTTTGAAAAATTCTATCTTTGTCTTTAAGCATTTTTTAAATCCATAAGTGTTTTTCTATTATTTTCAGGTTCGTTATTTAAACGTCCTCTATACGATCCAGGTTTTGGAGTTTCATCTTTTAAAATTGTATCTAAAATTTCTAAAGTTTTTTCTTTATTAAGATCTTCATAATAATGATCATTAATTTGCATCATGGGAGCATTAACACAAGCACCTAAACACTCAACTTCTACCCAAGAGCAGTTCTTATCCTTAGATAGTTCCAGCTCATTTTCTGAAATTTTTTCCTTACAAGCTTCAACTAATTTATTTGCGCCTCTAATCATACATGGTGTGGTAGTACAAACTTGAACAAAATATTTTCCTACAGGTGATAAGTTATACATTGTGTAAAAAGTAGCCACTTCATAAACTTTTATGTAAGGCATATCTAAAAATTTTGCGATATATTTCATGGCAGCTAAGGGTACCCAATTATTATTTTGTCTTTGTGCAATGTAAAGTAATGCCATTACTGCACTTTGTTGTTTTTCTTTTGGATATTTAGCAATAATAGTATTTGCTGCCTCTAATGAAGTAGAGTTGAATTCAAAGTTTTCTGGTTGATCTTTGGATGGTCTTCTTAAAGTCATCTATCTACCTCCCCAAAAACTATATCCAGAGATCCTAATACCGCTGGTACATCTGCTAACATGTGACCTTTAATTAGATAATCCATTGATTGAAGATGAGAAAAGCCAGGAGCTCTTATTTTACATTTATAAGGTTTGCTTGAGCCATCAGAAATTAAATAAACTCCAAATTCTCCTTTTGGCGCTTCAACAGAAGTATAAATCTCGTCTTTAGGCACCCTATAACCTTCAGTAAAAAGTTTAAAATGATGAATTAATGCTTCCATTGATTGTTTAATATCTTTTTTAGCTGGAGGACTTATTTTGCCATCTGAAGATTTAATGGGTCCCTTTTCCATTTTTGAAAGACATTGTTTTATAATTGAAACACTCTCTTTCATTTCTTCAATTCTACATAAATAGCGATCATAACAATCACCATTTTTTCCAACTGGTATTTTAAAATCTAAAAGATTGTAACAATCATAAGGTTGAGATTTTCTTAAATCCCAAGGAATACCTGATCCTCTAATCATAACACCAGAAAAAGAAAAATCTAATGCATCGTCTTTACTTACAACTCCAATATCAACATTTCTTTGTTTAAAAATTCTATTATCAGTCAATAAAGTTTCTAAATCATTAATAATTTTTGGGAAAGACTCACAAAATTTTAAAATATCTTCTTCCAGACCTATAGGTATATCTTGATGGACACCTCCAGCTCTAAAATAATTTGCATGTAACCTAGAGCCTGAAGCTCTTTCATAAAATGTCATAAGAGTCTCTCTTTCTTCAAACCCCCATAAGGATGGTGTTAAAGCACCTACATCAAGAGCTTGTGTAGTTACATTTAAGATATGACTCAAAATTCTACCTATTTCACAAAAAATAACTCTAATGTATTGGGCTCTTATAGGAACTTCGATTTTCAAAATTTTTTCAATAGCTAAAGCAAATGCATGTTCTTGATTCATGGGGGCCACATAATCTAATCGATCAAAATAAGGTACTGCTTGCATGTATGTTTTATTTTCAATTAATTTTTCTGTTCCACGATGCAATAATCCTATATGAGGATCTGCTTTTTCTACTATTTCACCATCGAGCTCTAAAATTAATCTTAACACTCCGTGAGCAGCAGGATGCTGAGGTCCAAAGTTAAGGTTTAAGTTTTTAATTTTTTTTGTCATTATTTTCTATTTCTTCTTTAATATATTTCGTTCCTTCCCATGGACTCTCATAGTCAAAATTTCTATAATTTTGTTCTAATTTAACAGGTTCACTAATAACTTTTTTTTGATCTTCGCTGTATCTCACCTCTGTATGACCTGTTAAAGGAAAATCTTTTCTAAGTGGATGACCATTAAATCCGTAGTCAGTTAATATTCTTCTTAAATCAGGATGATCTTTAAATAACACACCATACATATCAAAAACTTCTCTTTCCATCCAATTAGCTGAAGGAAAAATATTTGTTAATGAAGGAATAACTTCATTTTCGTTGATTGAATATTTTAGAATTATTCTTTGATTAAATTCATGGCTTAAAAACAAATAAATAACTTCAAATCTTTGATTTCTTTCAGGATAGTCAATAACAGTTAAATCTATTAGTTGTCTAAATTTAGTCTCTTGATTTGTTTTTATAAATAAAGTTACTTCAATCAAATCATCTTTATCAGTTTCTATATATAGTTGATTATGTTTAATTTCAGTTTTGTTAATTTTGGTAGTTAACTCTGAATTAATTTTTTTTTCTAAATCTTCTAAATTTTTCATTTTTATCTAATGAATGAACCTTTGTTTCTTATTTTTTTTTGCAATTGTAATATTCCATATAACAAAGCCTCTGCTGAAGGAGGACAACCAGGAACATAAATATCAACAGGTACAATTCTATCACAACCTCTAACTACAGAATATGAATAATGATAATAACCACCTCCATTAGCACAGCTACCCATTGATATTACATATCTTGGTTCTGGCATTTGGTCATATACTTTTCTAAGAGCGGGTGCCATTTTATTAGTTAAAGTCCCAGCAACAATCATAACATCTGATTGTCTAGGCGAACCTCTAGGAGCTGCTCCAAATCTTTCTAAATCATATCTTGGCATAGCCGTTTGCATCATTTCAACAGCACAACATGCTAAACCAAAGGTCATCCAGTGTAAGGAACCTGATCTTGACCAATTAATTAGATTGTCTAACGAAGTTGTTATAAAACCATTTTTACTAAAGTCTTCAGCGAGTTGTTTAAACTCCTCTGGTACTTGATCTATTTTATTATTCATTTTTAATTAACTTTTATTCCCAATCCAAAGCGCCTTTTTTCCATTCGTAAACAAAACCAATTGTTAATATGAATAAAAAAATCATCATTGATGAAAAACCTAACAAACCTATATTTCCTAATGATATTGCCCATGGAAATAAAAACGCAATTTCTAAATCAAAAATTATAAACAGAATTGCTACTAAATAAAATCTTACATCAAACTCCATCCTTGAGTCTTCAAAAGGTTCAAAACCACATTCATAGGCAGAAAGTTTTTCTGGATCAGGTTTTTTTGGTGATAGAATAAAATTAACTACGATAAAGGCACAACTTAAACCTAAGGCTATTATCAAAAAAATAATAATAGGTAGGTAATCTTTTAAAAATTCAGATAACATGAAAATGTATATATCAGTTTTTGTCTGATGTTGAAGAGCAGATACGTCACATTTTAATTGATATTAACAGAAAAAATAAGAAAAGTGGCGGGAGTGAAGGGACTCGAACCCTCGACCTATCGCGTGACAGGCGATCGCTCTAACCAACTGAGCTACACCCCCACTATTAAAATTAACTAGTCTTATACTACTTAATCTTTAAAAGTAAATTGTAATCGATAGTAGAAATCTTTAGAATTTTACCAACACGAGACACAATTTTACCAGGTTTTATTTTACTTTTGGATTTTAAAATTTTTGAATTGATGACTTTATAACCTTTTATAATAGGTAGCTGATAATGCTGGAATACAAAAGCTCTTATTTGGTTATGAACTTCAAAAGCTGTTTTATTTAAATCTATATTAATTTTTTTAAAATTGATTGAGGCTCTACTATAGTAACTTGAGTTTAAATTTTTTTGTTTTGACAACTTGTAGTTACCATTCAATAATTTTAAAATATTTTTTTTAAACAAAATTATTCCGTACTTAATATAATTTAAAAAAACTTTTTCTGCATTATCATTAATATTAATCTTAAATTTTATTTGTGAAATTATATTACCTGTATCAATACCATTATCTATTTCATGTAAAGTGACGCCACTAAATTTTTCTCCACATAGAATAGGCCAAGCGGTAGTATGCATACCTTTGTATTTAGGCAACAAGGAAAAATGAATATTAAATAACTTTTTTGAATGAAAATTTTCAGTTTTTATAATTTTATCATAATGTAATGATATAAATATCAGATCTGGGATTAAGTAGGCTTCTTTAATATTGACACAAGTAATTTTAATTTTATTTTTACAATATTTTTTAAATGATCTTTGAAATTTGTCCTTACCATCATCATTAGAATTAAATACTGCATATAAGTCAATATTTTTAAATTTTTTTTTAACAAATTCAGTACATTTTATAGCTAAATCAAAATTGCCTGCTATACAAATATTAGTTTTTTTCATAGAAATAAATTTATTGATAAATTAAAAAATTAAAAATTAAAAGTAATATATTGATAAAAAAAAAAAGACCTTTGTTCACAATTGTTACAGCAACAAGGAATAGATATAAATACTTAAAATCTTTATATAAATCTCTTTCTTTGCAAAGTTACAAAAATATTGAATGGATAATAGGTAATGATGGGTCCATAGATAAAACAGATAAAGTAATAAAACTTTTTATAAAAGAGAATAAAATTAAAATAAAATACATCAAATCAGATATTAGAATAGGAAAATCTAAAATCGATAATTTATTACTTCCTCATGCTTCAGGAAAATATCTTTGTTACTGTGGTTCAGACGACTATTTTAAAAAAAATGCATTCAAAAATATGAATAAATTATTAAATGAAATTTCAAATAAGAATTTAAGTAAAATTAATGCTATTGTTACTCAGTCAATAAATGAAAGTGGTGAAAGTCAAACTTTTTATAATAACAAAATTCCAAAAAATAATTTAATTATGACTTGGGAAGATTATACAAATTATGTCAAAGGAGATTCTACCATGTTAGAACGCACTAAGGCTTACAAAAATAAAAAATTTAAAGAAGTAGACTTCTTAATAAGCGAAAGCACTTTAATTAATAAAATTCACAAAAAAAAATTAATATTAATAAGTCCTATAGTAACAAAGATTATGAGAAGAGCCACCGACTCTATCAGCTTTGGTAATACTTTAAGTTATTGTAGAGGTTATGCTCATAGTATTGCAATAAATTTTAATAAAAAAGAATTTCATAAATTAACATTATTTAAAAAATTATGGTTTTTTATTAATTATTGGAGGTATGTCTGGCATGGCGATATAAAATTAAATAAAGCAAAAAAAATGTGGGTCATAACTAAAAATTTAAATATATATTATTTATTAATTCCTTTATCTGTAATTATGTGCATAAGAGATAAAGTTTGGAAAAAAATTAAAAAAACTCATCTAGAGTTTAACAAAAACAAAAATATAGCAAAAATTAGATATATAAAATTATAAATGAAGAATATTGGTTTAATTGGAACTGGTTATTGGGGTAAAAATTTATTAAGAAATTTGTTAATTCATCAAAAAGTTAATAAAATTTATGTTTTAGATTATAATTCAAAAAATATAAAAAAATCCCCAAATGTTAAGTACTTTGATAATAAAAAAAAATTTTTTTCGATTCAAGATATTGATATTTATTTAATTGCAACACCAACAAAATCACACTTTAATTATATAAAAGAATGTTTAAAATTAAATAAATTTGTTTGTGTAACAAAGCCTTTTACTTCAAACTATATCCAAGTACAAAAATTGCAGAAGGAATTCAAAAATACTAATAAAATATTTTTAGACCATACTTATTTATTTCATTCTTCAATTAGATATATGAAATCTCTTGTTAAACAAAAAAAACTAGGGAAATTAATTTACTATGACTCTGAGCGAATTAGTTTTGGAAAATTTTACAATGATGTAGATGTGATTGATGATTTGGCTGTACATGATCTTTATATATTGGACTATCTTCTTAATGGAGAAACTCCAAATAAAATTAGAGTTAATTCACATAATATATTTGGAAATAAAAATTTTATTTCTAATATATCTCTTAATTATCCCTCCGGTTTCTTTGCGAATATTAAAGTCAGTTGGTATTCTCCTATAAAATCGAGAAGAATTTTACTCGCTGGGAATAAAAAAATTGTAGAGTTTGATGACAATGAAAATGATAAAAAAATAAAGATTTATAATAAAGGAATAGAGTACAAGCCTTTAAAAAAAATTAATCAATGGTTGTATAGAACCGGTGAAATTGAAATTCCAAACATTTTTCATCAAGAAAGTTTAACTGTGATGATAAATGAATTGTTAAAAAAGTCACAGTTAACTAATAATGATAATAAAATTTTTAACCATGGTAAAAGGGTAATGAAAGTTTTAAATCAAATTAAAAAGAAAATATGATAGTCAAATTTTTTTCAGAAAAAAATAAAGCAAAAAAAATAACAAAAGAAATTCAAAAAAAGATTAAAGATATTCTCTATACTGGACAATATACTAATAGCAAATATGTTAACAAATTTGAAAAAGTCTATAAAAAATTTTGTAAAACCAAATACTGTGTGGCTGTAAATAATGGCACAAGTGCATTACATTTATCATTATTAGCACTCGGAATTAAAAAAAATGATGAAATAATAGTTCCGTCAATTACATTTATAGCCTCTGCTGCTGCAATAAAATATGTTGGGGCAAAACCTATTTTTGCTGATGTAAATCAAAGTGATTGGTTAATTAATCCAAATATTCTCAAAAAATTTATTACTAAAAAAACCAAAGCAATAATGGTAGTTCATTTGCATGGTTTAATGTGTGATATGGATAAAATCAAAACTATTGCAAATAAATTTAAACTTAAAATTATTGAGGATGCATCTCAAGCGCATGGAAGTTTATTTAAAGATAAAATGCCAGGATTTTATAGTGATGTGGCAACTTTTAGTTTTTATCCAACAAAGAATTTAGGTGCCGTAGGAGAAGGTGGAGCAATATTAACAAATAATAAAGATATTTATACAAAAACTAAAAGAATGAGAACATGGTCACACAACAAATATGGATTCTATGAAATAAGTTACAACTATAGAATGACTGAATTTTCAGCTTCTTCACTACTTTCTAAAATTCGTTTTTTAAATGATGATATAAAAAAAAGAATCTTAATTGCAAAAAAATATAAAAAATATTTAGCAACAAAAAGTTATTCTGTTTTTGATGAAAAAGTTAAACGTCATTCTTATCATATTTTTGCAATTAAAGTAGATAGAAATAGAAGAAAAAAAATAATTCAAAAATTAAAACTAAAAGGAATAGACACTAATATTCATTATCCTTATTCTTTGCCTGAGTTAAAAGTATTTGGTAAAACAAAAAATAAAATTAAATCCCCTATAGCAAATAAGATAACAAAAGAGTTAATTTCTTTACCCATATATCCAGAATTAGCTGATAGAAAAATTAAATATACATCAAAAATACTAAATAATATTTTAATAGATTAAAAAATGAACATGGTGGGCGGTAAAGGACTCGAACCTTTGACCCCCTCGGTGTAAACGAGATGCTCTACCAACTGAGCTAACCGCCCTTAAACAAATATTTTTGTTTTATATCTTTTAAAGAGATTTCGTCAAGATTTATTAAACAACAAAAATAGCCAAAAAAAAATTTGTTTTTAAATTATTTTTTTAATGAGGCTTCTAAACTTAAAGCTAAATATTTTTCATAATGTAATGAGCCAAACTCATTTAAGTGATTTGTATCCCAATATGTTGATTTACCATCAACTAAAGTTGTACAATTAGGTTTGCATATCCATTTTAGAGGATCAATAAAATAAAAATTATCTTCATTTTTTTTGATATAATCAAAAAATACAGAGTTATAATCAATCACATTTTCATAATTAGTGCTTTTAAATTGCTTGTTCTGAATTAAAGCATTGGCATGAGATAGAGGAACATTTTCATCGTAGACTGGGACTGGACCAACTAAAATAACATTTTTACCTAACTCATTTAATTTTTTAATTGTGTATTCCAATCCTTGTCTTGCTCCTTTTTCATTTTTAAATTTTCCCTTTCCCTCAATATCAATAACTAATGTATGCCACCCCCTGAAATAACTTGGCCATACACCAATTAAAACAACATTTTTAATTTTATTATTTTTTGATAAAAATTCTTCTACTTTTTTATTTTTCTCTATACAAGAATCATTTTTTCTAAATTCACTTCCAGAATAAACAAGGTTAAAAAATGGAGGACATGCTGAAAGAACACCTATGATAGCACTTTCATTTTTCTTATCGTATATAGACTCGACTGCATGTGCCCAAGATAACAAATGACTATCTCCAAAAAAAAATGTTTCTGGTTTTTTATTTTTATTTCCAACAATGCACCAATCTTCAGGGTTTGTGATCCCATCACACTTTAAAAAAACAGTATCAGGAATTCTAGCTTTATCAAAATTAACAACTTCCTTTGAAAATCTGTCTTCTAAACCTTTATTTGAGGTTCCATAAAATCCAAAAATTGTTATAAATAAAACCAACAAAAAAGAATAACTAAAAACTTTTGATCTACTAATAAATTCGCTACCCTTTTTTCCTCTAAAAGGTTGTTCAATATAAAAATAAGAAATACTAGAGACTATAATTGAAATCATAAACAATACAAAAGTATTTTCCAATAAAGAGAAGCTTTGACTTGCATACTTTGAAAATACTAAAATAGGCCAATGCCATAGGTATAATGAATATGATATTAATCCTACATAGACCAAAACCTTAAATTTTAAAAAAGATTTAATAATTGTTTCATTGCTTTTTCCTAAATGTATTAACATTGCTGATCCAATAACAGGTAGAAGAGCGCTGTATCCTGGAAATATTGTTAAGTTACTATAGAAAAAACAAGGGTAAATTAAAGCAATAAAAGCAAAAAAAGATAGAGTTTCATTTAAAAATCTATTTTTTATCTCTGGAAAAATGTTGAATACTAATAGCACCCCAGCTAATAATTCCCAAATCCTAAATGGTGTTAAAAAGAATACAGCAACCGGTTTATCTATAATAAAATAAGTTGATAAAAATAATGATATAAAAAAACCAATTATTAAAGTTGATACAACAAATAATTTACCAAATTTAAATTTGTAAAGTAAAAATAAAAATAAAGGAAAAAATACATAAAATTGTTCTTCTACAGACAATGACCATGTATGAACTAAAGGAATTAATCCATCCTCTGTAGCTCCAAAATAACCGTCTTTGAAATCACGCCAAAAAACTAAATTTGAGACAAAAAACAACGTCCCTATTAAACCTCTTAAAGTAACTATAAAATCACTTGGTAAAAGATAAAAAAAACCTAAGACTGTTGAAAAAAATAGTACACCAAAAAGAGCTGGGAATATTCTTCTCACACGTCTTTCGTAGAAACCTATAAAAGTAAAATTATTTTCTTCAATTTCTCTTTTAATTATTCCTGCTATTAAATAACCTGATATAACAAAAAAAATATCTACACCAATATATCCTCCAGGAATAATTTCTGGGCTTAAATGGTGAAATACAACTGAAAGTACGGCTATAGATCTTAAACCATCTATATGTGGTAAATAATTAATTGGGGCATGTCTCATTAATTTTTTATATTATAATTATTAAAATTAAATGATACTTATTTTTTATTTTTGAAAATAAATTTATTCTTATTGAATACTTGCTTGAGATTTATCATCTTTTTTTGACAAATCAACTTCAACCCACTCTGTTTTTTTTAATTCCTTGGTTAAAGCTACTTTAAGAACTTGGTCTGCATGTTCTACAGGGGTTACCTTGATATCATCTATAATTTTTTTAGGCATATCTATTAGATCTTTTTCATTTTCCTTCGGGATTAAAACTTCTTTTATACCTGCTCTATGTGCCGCTAACAGTTTCTCTTTTAATCCACCTATTGGTAATACCTGGCCTGTTAAAGTTACTTCTCCAGTCATTGCAATATCTTTTCTAACTGAAATGTTTGTAATTGAAGAAACTATCGAAGTTACCATTCCTATTCCAGCGGATGGTCCATCTTTTGGTGTAGCACCCTCAGGTACATGGATGTGAAAATCTTTTTTTTCAAATAGAGGGGGAATAATTCCATACTCTAAACATTTAGATCTAACAAAAGATTTAGCTGCTTTAACTGATTCTTGCATAACGTCACCTAGTTTACCTGTGATTTGCATTCTACCTTTACCTGGCATCGTTACAGTCTCAATCTTTAATATTTCTCCCCCATACTCAGTCCAAGCTAAACCTGTTACTATACCAACTTTGTGATCTGATTCTAATTCTCCAAACTTAAATTTAGCTACACCAAGAAAGTCTGATAAATTTTTATTATTAATATTTACCTCTTTTTTTTCACCAGCAACTACTTTTTTAACAACTTTTCTTGCTAATTTAGAAATTTCTCTTTCTAAATTTCTAACCCCAGATTCTTTAGTATATCCCCTTATTACTTCTTTAATAATATCATCCTCTAAATTCATTTCATTTTCTTTTACACCATTATCTTTAATTTGTTTGGGTAACAAATATTTATTAGCAATACTAATTTTTTCATCTTCTGTATAACCAGCTAATCTAATAACTTCCATCCTATCTAATAAAGGTGGTAAAATATTTAAAGTATTCGCTGTTGTTACAAACATTACATCAGATAAATCGTAATCAACCTCCAAATAATGATCATTGAATGTTGAATTTTGTTCTGGATCTAATGCCTCAAGTAGAGCTGATGATGGATCTCCTCTATAATCATTACCTATTTTATCTATTTCATCTAACAAAATTAATGGATTTTTTGTTCCTGCCTTTTTCATCATCTGAATAATCTTTCCTGGTAAAGAACCAATGTATGTTCTTCTATGGCCTCTTATCTCTGCTTCATCTCTCATCCCACCTACAGACATTCTTACAAATTCTCTATTTGTAGCTTTAGCAATAGATTTACCCAAAGATGTTTTTCCTACACCTGGTGGACCTACCAAGCACAAAATTGGTCCTTTAATTTTTTCCATTCTTTTTTGAACTGCCAGAAATTCGATTATTCTCTCTTTGACTTTCTCTAAGCCATAATGATCTTTATCAAGAATGTTAAGTGCTTTTGTTAAATCAATATCTACTTCACTTTTTTTGTTCCAAGGAAGATCGGTCATCCAATCTAAATAATTTCTAACTACAGTTGCTTCAGCCGACATTGGACTCATATTTTTAAGTTTTTTAAGTTCCTGAAGACATTTTTTTTCAACGTCTTTTGGCATTTTGGCTTTTATAATAGCTTTATTGAGACTAGTAGTTTCATCTTTACCATCTTCAATTTCTCCTAATTCTTTTTGAATAGCTTTTAGCTGTTCATTTAAGTAATATTCTCTTTGAGTTTTTTCCATTTGAGTTTTAACTCTTCCTCTAATTCTTTTTTCAACACCAATGATGCTTGTTTCATTTTCCATTATTTTAATAATAGCATTTAACCTTTTCTTAACATCAACAGTTTCAAAAATTTGTTGTTTTTCTGAAATGGTAGCAGTTATATGTGAAGCAATATTGTCAGCTATTTGAGATGGGTTTTTTAACTGTTTGATAGTATTAATTGTTTCATTAGAAATTTTTTTGTTAATTGATGTAAGTTTTTCTAATCTTCTTAAAGCAGTAGCTGCTAGTGGAAATAAATCTTCTTCTTTTGGTAGGATATCATTATAATAACTGTAATTACAAATAATAAATTTTTCGTTATCACTGAAATCTAAAATTTTTACTCTTTTAATACCTTCTACTAAAACTTTAACTGTACCATCGGGTAATTTTAATAGTTGTAAAATATTTCCCTCGCAACCATACATAAAAACATCTGTTTTTTTTGGATCATCAATTTCAGAGTTTTTTTGTGTAACTAAGATAATTTTTTTATCTTTTTTCATCACCTCATTTAAAGCACTAATTGATTTATCTCTTCCAACAAACAATGGGATGACCATACTTGGAAAGACTACTATGTCTCTTAGTGGCAGAAGTGGTGATGATATTTTAACGTCCATAAGAGTATTAATATGGATATTATATTTTAGATTGCAATATAATTTTAAGATTTATTACGGATATTAAGCCGCTGTTGTCTTGTTTGGCTTTGCTTTATTATCACCTTTTGCATGTACTAAAATCGGTTGAGATAAACCTTTGGCTGCACTTGCATCTACAATGACTTCTTCGATATTTTCTTGACTAGGAAGATCATACATGGTTTTTAATAGAATATTTTCCAATATAGATCTTAAACCTCTAGCGCCTGTTTTTTTCTTAATTGCTTTTTGTGCAATTTCCTTAAGAGCATTTTCTTTAAAATTTAGTTTAGCCCCATCTAATTTGAATAACTCTTGGTATTGTTTTGTAAGAGAGTTTTTTGGTTCTTGCAATATCTTAATTAACGATTTTTCATCTAAATCTTCAAGAGTTGCTATCATTGGTAACCTTCCTATGAATTCAGGGATTAATCCAAATTTCAATAAGTCTTCAGGTTCTAATGTTTTCATCCATTCACCAGTTTTCTTATCTTGAGTATTCTTTACATCTGCACCAAAGCCAATCGACGTTCCTTTATCTCTTTGTGATATAATCTTGTCTAAACCCGCAAAAGCTCCCCCACAAATAAATAGTATATTTGTAGTGTCTACTTGTAAAAATTCTTGTTGAGGATGTTTTCTACCACCTTGTGGAGGTACACTTGCTATTGTTCCTTCCATAATTTTTAATAAAGCTTGTTGCACACCCTCTCCAGATACATCTCGAGTTATGGAAGGATTTTCCGATTTTCTACTAATCTTGTCTACTTCATCAATATATACAATTCCTCGTTGTGCTTTTTCAACGTTATAATCTGATGCTTGTAGTAATTTTAAAATAATATTTTCAACGTCCTCACCTACATATCCTGCTTCAGTTAAAGTAGTTGCGTCAGCCATTGTAAAAGGAACATCTAATATTCTTGCTAATGTTTGAGCTAATAAAGTTTTTCCACATCCTGTAGGTCCTACTAGTAATATATTTGATTTTGCAAGCTCAACGTTTTTACTAGTTTTACTCTCATAGTTTAATCTTTTATAATGATTATGTACTGCTACAGATAAAACTTTCTTTGCGTGAGGCTGACCAATAACATAATCATCCAAAACAGAACAAATTTCTTTAGGAGAAGGAAGACCATCTTGGTGTTTAACAAAAGTATCTTTACTTTCCTCTTTAATGATGTCCATACATAATTCAACACATTCGTCGCAAATAAAAACTGTAGGACCAGCTATTAATTTTCTAACTTCATGTTGACTCTTTCCACAAAAAGAACAATAGAGAATATTTTTATTATTTGTGCTCATAATTATTTTTTAAACGAATCAATTCTGTTACTTTATTATAGAAGACTCATACTAATCAAGTTTCGATTATATTTAATCCTAGATATAGTGCATTAGGATCTTTTTTCTACTACTTCATCAATAAGACCAAAGGATTTTGCCAAATCTGCAGTCATAAAATTATCTCTTTCTAAAGCAGATTTAATCTCATCAACTGATTTTTCCGTATGTTTAGAGTAAATTTCATTAAGTCTTTTTTTTAAAGACAGGACTTCATTAGCATGAATTTCAATATCCGTAGCTTGTCCTTGAAAACCTGCTGAAGGTTGATGTACCATAATTCTAGAATTTGGTAATGAAAATCTTTTACCTTTAGTGCCAGCGGCAAGTAAAAATGATCCCATAGACGCAGCTTGACCAATGCACAGAGTTGAAATATCAGGCTTAACATATTGCATGGTATCATAGATACCTAGACCAGCTGTAACTAATCCTCCAGGACTATTAATATATAAGTAAATTTCTTTTTTTGGATCCTCAGCCTCAAGAAATAATAATTGAGCTGTTACAAGTGAAGCAACATTGTCGTTAATTTGACCCGTTAAAAAAATTATTCTTTCTTTTAAAAGTCTAGAATAAATATCATAAGCTCTTTCTCCTTTGTTTGATTGCTCAACAACCATAGGAACTAAATTGCTCATTTGTTCAAATAATTTTCTTGTCATAATTTGATTCGTCTTACTTATACAACTTGAGATTACTTTTTGCTAACTTTTTTTACTTTTTTTGCTACTGGCTTTGATTTAGACGGTTTTGATGAAGATTTTTTTTCTTTTATAGTTTTTGTTTCTATTTTTTTCTTAGTTTCTTTTTTTTTTTCTTTATGATCTTGCTCATGATTATGGTCAAGCTTTTGTGAATCTTTTAAAATTTTTTCTGCCTCAGCTTTTGAAATTTCTTTCTTATTAGGTTTTGCTTTTTCTTTAATCAAATTTAAAATCTTTTCCTCATAAACAGTTCCTCGAAGACTAGCAACTGCAGATGGATTTTTTTGATAAAAATCCATTACCATTTTTTCTTGACCAGGCATCATACGTAATTGCTTTTGAACTTCTGCTTGTATTTCTTGTTCTGTAACATTTACTTTATTTTGCTCACCAAATTCATTTAAAATTAATCCTGTTTTAATTCTATTTTTTGCCGTTTCTGTAAATTTAGTTTTATTTTTTTTTGCTTCGTCTTCAGCCATTCCCTGGGAAAGAATCTTTATTTCTTCTTCAATTAAGTTTTCAGGTAATTCAGCAACTTTAATTTTTTCAATCTCCTTTAAAATTTGATTTTTAGATAATTGGTCTAATGAATTTTTATATTCATCATTTATTTGTTTTGAAATTAAAGTCTTCAAATCATTTAAATCTTTTGCTCCTAAATTTTTAGCAAAATCATCATTAATTTTTACTTCTTCAGGATTTTTTATGCTCAAAATTTTACAATTAAATTTAGCTTTTTTATTAACCAATTCTTTTTCTGGAAAATTTTCTGGTAATGTGGCTACAATTACTTTTTCATCATTTTTTTTGACACCTATTAATTGTTTATCAAATCCTTTTAAAAATAAATCTTTACCAAGTGTTAATTGGGTATTTTTGCCCTCATTTCCTTTAAATTCTTTATCATCGACTGTAGCCTTATAGTCTAAAGTAACTAAGTCACCCTCTTTAGCTTTTGTTTCAGGGCTTGAGTCTTTAAAACTAGGTTGATTTTTTGCTATTTCCCTAATTCTTTTATCAGTTTCACCGTTATCAATCTTAACTGTATATTGATCAAATTTAATACTCTCTAAGGATTTAACATCGACTTTTGGCAATTCTGTTACTGATAAAACATATTCTAATTCTTTATCTTCACCATATGTTTTTAAATCAAGCTTAGGTTGACCAGCAGGTTTTATTTTATTTTCCTCTAGAGCTTTTGAAGATGTTTCTTTTAATACTTTGTCCAAAACTTCACTAAAGATTGCTTTTCCAAATTGTCTTTTTAAAACTTCTTTTGGTACTTTACCTGGACGAAAACCTTTAATATTAACTGTGCTTTTTATTTCTTCATATTTTTCATCCATATAAGAGTCCATTTTCTCTTTATCGATAAAAACTCTAACGTCTTTATTTAAACCTTTTTTATTTTCTACAGTTACTTTCATAATAATTTAAGTGGTAGGGCGAAAAGGACTCGAACCTTCACATGTTGCCATATTGGTTCCTAAGACCAACGCGTCTACCAATTCCGCCATCGCCCCACAAATTA
>Ga0315315_10002110_pt1 | contig 18267 bp, 15 predicted proteins | sample M140m3416metaG_FD_203699 | JGI IMG/M metagenome (GOLD analysis project Ga0315315, IMG submission 203699) | Ammonia-oxidizing marine archaeal communities from Monterey Bay, California, United States - M1 40m 3416 | ecosystem: Environmental > Aquatic > Marine > Intertidal zone | place: USA... | reverse complement strand
TAGCTCGCCCTTCTCCATGGACAAGTCGCCAACCTCGATAGGGATATTACCGTCGAGATCATTGTAGCACTGGTTACACCAAAAGTATTGGCCACCGCCCCCAACATAGTAGTGACTATTACGACGGATGCGCTTGCTCGTGCAATTCATACCGTTACAAAAGTGGACAGGGGGTTCGAAGAGAAGCTTCTCGCAGCCGCAGAGTGAACACGCGCGTTCATTTTTTCGGCGATCTTCCTCCTCCTTCTTGAGATCCGCAAGGAGCTTCGTTTGCAGCGTAGTGAACATGTCCTTCAGCTCCTGCGCCATGTTATGAACGACGGATCCCTCTTCGTTGTAAAGTATGGCGTTGTCAAAGGTAAGATGGACGTCGCCGCAAAAATCGTCCAGGGAATGGTATTGGCCATTGTCGCCACGATCGAGCTTCTTCTGGATAGTGCCAAGGTCCATCGGCTTCTTGATGATATCAGGATAGTCTGGTAATCCTAGCTCAACGGGATCGACTGGACTGTTGAATACCCATCCATGCTCGTGCTGGATTAGAGCCTTGAGTAGGTCGAGGCAGGTAGCTTTCAGCTTCGCTGGCGGCAGCTGCACTGTACGATTGAGCGATGCAAGATGCGCCTCGATCTGCTCCACGGTGAAGCTATTGATGAGAGAGAAAGAGCTGACGTCTTCGACTTTCGTAGCCTTCCTTGATTCGGGTGCCTTCTCACCAGGCGTAGTGGATCTGATAGAAGTGGAGCTCGATACAACCGCAGCTGCAGCGGCCATGCCCGTACCACCCGCTGGTACAATCGCTCTGTTCGCTCCGACCCTTTCCTGTGTCCTCGCTCGCTTGTTGGGGGGTTGATGAATACTGTCGCTACTAGATGGGGCACCATAAGGTGAGGACCCTGCGGGTGGCAGACCAGGCATCTCCCCCAGAGCGTTGTTGAGAAGGACAGCCTCGTACTGAGCAGCGCCGGCCTTGTTGCTGACCTCTGCCTTGGCCTGGCGACGGATAACTTCTCGCACTGGTTCACAAGCTGGACAACGGGTATCTTTGCACCTACGGTAGTGGCTTAAGACATAACGCGATGACATGCAATGCTGGACCTTACATTTCTGGTCCTTGCAGTCGGAAATATGCTTCCAGAGGCGCTTCATACCGCCACACAATGGCGTGACAGGGCACTGACCATCCTTGTAGGAACATTTAGAGGCGTGCCGGAGGAGGAGGAGGCGCTGCTGCTTGTGACGCAGTCGGCTCTTCGATGTCGGCTCGTGGTTGGTAGATGGCGCTCGAAGTGACTGGTACTGATCTGATGAAGCGCTGCGCTGCACAGTCGAGGATGAGTGCTGCTGCTGAGACGGCGTGCTCGTCGGCTGCCTCATCGAGCCGAGCATCCCCTGCGGTTGTGACGACGATGACGATTGGGAATAGTATGCCCCCCCGTGGCTGCTCGTTGGTGTCGACGTGCGACCTGACAATGACGGATTGACGGCGTTCGGTCCCGACCGACGAACCATCTCCCGGACGGGGCCGCACGCCTTGCAGTTGGAATCTGTACATTTACGATAGTGGCTCAGGATGGACCTGGAAGAGAAACAGTGGCTAACCTGACAGTTGGTGTCGGTACATCGGGCCATATGCTTCCACAGTCGCTTCATGTCTGCGCAATGATTGGTCACTGGGCAACGACCGTCCTCGTGAGGGCACTTTGAGGCGTGATGGAGAAGCAGCAGACGCTGTTGCTTGTGCTTAGTACGAACAATGGCCTCCCTCTCGGCATCGGACATCGGCTGCTGCTGCCGTCTGCGGCTGGAGCCAGAGGAATTGCTTGGCCGCTGATGCTGTGGCCCATGGGAAGAGGATCTTGGCGACTGATGCTGCAATGATGATGATGTGCTGCTGCCATAGGGCTGCTGCTGACTACTGCCCCCACTATCAGCTCCTCTCATCATGGGATTTATCTCATTAATGTTGATGACCTGGTTTCCCTGCCTGGAGGGTGCCGAGGACGTTACCCCTGACATCATCCCGGCACGGCCTCGTTGCTGCTGCGATGGTAGCAAAGACGATGCCGAGTTGGACGGAGAAGGCCCCCCAGTCGTGCTACCATGCCCGCCAGGCGGTGTGGACCCACCTTTCTGTGTCTTCTTGGCGATCTCCATAGCGAGGAGCTGAAGGCGGTGCTTGAGGGTGGAGATGTCGGCGTAGGCCTCGAAGCTCGGGGCGCTCCGGTACAGGCTGACCTCGAGCTGCTTGACCATCTGCGGAAGTTTGTTTAGCCACTCCTGAGACGCATTCTTGTCTTTCTGTTTGAGGAGACGAACGATGTGTTGGATCATCTCCCTTCGTTTCTCCATGTCCTTATTGGACTGCCACTCGCCATTGAGGCGGTTGGGCATGTACTGTTGCTGAACTGAAGTCGATCCGACGCCATCGGTGTTGTTGGCGGAGGAATTATTGTCATTAGATGACGACTGATTCGAATGATGATGTCCTGACGATATCGAGTGTCCGTTGGCGGGAGACGGGTGGTTGGGAGCTGCCTGCATTGCGCCGCTGATGCTGGACGAACGCTGGCTTGGCACCTGCTGCTGGCGCTGTCCCGAATTCTGCGCGTGGGGTCCGCCGGTCGTCCCGTTGGCCGTTCCGTAGCTGCTGGACCGGTATGATGGGTGCTGTAGGCGCATGCCCCCAGAGTCACTGGAGATTGATGTGGAAGAGGCGCGGGAAGCCGCGCCGGGGAGGGCAGACTGTGCTGCCCCGCTCGGGCCACCGTGGTGGGGACCGGCCCAACGGTTGTACCCCATCTGAGCGGGCGGTGGTCCGTACCCCATCTGCCCCGAAGGGTGCGCGCCAGGGGGCAACCCGTATGGCCCCGTCGAAGACAGCGAGCTATTACGCGATGCCGGAGGAGGCTGCGAGGAGCCGCCGGGAGGCGACTGCAGGCCTGGGGGAGGCGGATACATGTTTCCCATTGGCGCGCCCCCCATTGGCTGATGTGGCATGCCCGGCCCCATGTTGGGCTGGAAATGCTGCCCCGGCTGGCCGGGATAGCCGTGTCCGTAGCCAGGTGGCCCTCCGCGTGGAGGCCCAGGCGGGACGCGAGGTAGGGAGCCCGGAGGGGGCATCCCACCGGGCTGCGGCGGCCTCCGCCCGGTGTTGGTCGTTGGGACCATCTAGCTGCCGTACTGTAATCAATAAACCGAGAGGTCTTCTGTACGTAAGGAGGGAATGAGATACAGGCCGACGGTCTCGCGGTCCTTGCTCGCGGTCGATCTTGTTGGTTGGGGGGGCTGTCCCTGTCCCTGTCGCTATCGCGCTGTCGAGGCTATGGTAGTTGAGGATACGAGTCGTGACGAAGCTCGTGATTCGAATCAATTATTCAAACCACCCCGGGTTAAGTCGCTGGCAGTCGAACGCCCTTTGGCTGGCAGCTCCCTTCACCCACAGCCCTGGGTCTCAAGGCCGGAAGGTGCTGAAGAGACCGTGCTCGAAGGTGAGCGGAGCTTGCCCGGAAAGTAGTACTCCTAGCCAGCTGATCTGCAGATCGCTCCCGACAAAAACTGCTTTCAGATGCACGTCCCGTGTGCTCCTCCTGTCAGAGCAACTACTACTTAGAGTAGCTACTACGCCAGTACTCTCGTAGCTATGAACTTCAGTAGGAATCAGTACTGGAATGGAGTTGCGAGCGACGGACCCAGATACAGACCCGCTGGTCTCTGCCACCTTCTCAACCAGATCGCGAAACAGCGATGTCAATGGAGCCGACAGCGGTGATAAGACCGAAGCACCAGCGGGTGTATCGCCTGCCGTCATTTATCGCGTCCGGGGCGACAGCTGCGAGCGCGTGAAGCACAACCGCGACAAAAGCACAACACACAACGACACAGTAAAAACTCAAGGCGGCCCCGGCCCGGCCTGTCCGCGAGCGAGGCCGAAGAGCCGTACTAATACCGTATTTGAAACAAATCTTGTATTTTAAGAAATCTTTTGTATTCTGCCCGGATTTTCTCAAGTTGAGAAATGTTGATATTTGGATGGCTAATTCCACATACATTAGATGATAATGAGCTAGATTATGAAAGCTCTGTATAACAATAATTACGATGTTTGATCAGGTACTTGTTTTAAAATAATGTAAACACATTCTGACAATTTTACAAATAATACAAGATTTGTTAATTACGGTAATAAATTTAAGGTTATTATACAAAATACGAATTTTGATGTGTCATTAAACTTCTATTGTTGAGTATCTCATAAGCCGCGTGTAACAATAATTTCTTTAAGATCTTTTTTCATGGTAGCATAGCCTCAATAATTAGTCGTGTTCTGCTGCTATGATGTTCAATCACGACTGAATTACTTTTCTCGATAATGAAATACGAGCGTAATACTTAGTATGCATACTAGCTAGAAGTAATAATAATAAAAATGGTCTCAATCTTCTAGCTAGTAGTATGCATACTACTACTAGAGTAGTACGGCGTCGTATGCATATGCATAATAATTAGTTCATGTAAGTACAGTATGCATACCAACAGGAAATTCATTGACATGGTACATACTGCTCCAGTAGTAGTAAGTGATTGTACTATATGCAGTTAAATCTAAAAGCTAGAGTCTGCTGTATCCATATTACTCTAGAGTATGTCCTCTACGACTCGTAGCTTCCGTATCATACTACTAGATTAATAATATGATACTAATACAAATATACGTACATACAGTACTTTGTCCATAATATGTCATCCTGTGTTAGGGCAAAAGAAGGACCTGCCGAGAGTATGGGTCATAACTTGCCCAGCTCCTTCATAATGCCCTCACAGAGGTCAAGGCATTGCACGTAAGAAAGCTGCGCATGAGGGAAGGCTTCCACGAGACGGATTCGAGCACTCTGTGGAAGGTTGGCAGTGGTTACTACTCCCTCATCAGTTGTAACGCCATTCGATCGGACTCGCAGCATGATTTTACTCTCCACCTTCCAGGCTAGGACCACCTCGCTCACGATGACATCGATAATGTCTTCTTCCGGTACGAAATGCGGTGATCCAACAATTGTTTGCTGATGGCGATTGTTACTGCTGTCGTTTTTACCATATCGCCCCTGTTCGACAATGGTGCACATTTGTAAGCCAAGTGGCAAAATCTGGACAACTGAGGCGGTGGTAGACTTGGGCTTGCGACCTGGTCTTGCTATTACGTAGGCGCTCACGGCCAGCAAACTCACGGCCAGTCGTGGCGAGGAAATTGAATCAAGCAAAATGGTCAGTCCTGCATGCTCCAACGAAAAATATATTGCTATAGAGACAATGCAAAGATGGAGGAAAATTCCATTCCTACTGGCTGATGAATGAGGGGGGGCAAGATGAACGATGAATTGCACAGGCTGCGAGCCCCCCTTTGTATCTTTCTGTGTCATGATTCTGGAAGTCGAGCAGACTCCTCGACTCGCCGCTGCCAAGAGGAGAAAATCGAACCAAGTTAAGTGAAACTTGTTCGTACAAGAAAGAAAGAAACAGCAGTGAGGACAAGGCGTAAAGGGCGGCAGCACGGCTAAAAGGGTTCGAAACAAATGGCTCCTCAGATACTATCTAGCGTGAATAATTGTCGGCACCATTTAGCGAGGCTAAATGACTCGCGTTCAAGGAGTTTAACAATTAGCACAATTTTCATCAACAGACACATTTGTTTTTGACCCTGCACTGCCTTCGGAATCAGTTTGTAACGACAAACATTCAAGACAACACAAATCAAAAGGATTTGCTAACATTTTCGAGCTCCTAGCTGAAGTGGATAGATCTCCCCAAACCATTCGCTCTCATGCCCCTCAGGGAAACTCTGAAAAATATTGTGATTTCGTCACTAATTCTAAGATGGGAAAGGTTGGAATAGAAACCAATACATTGCATAATGGGGTGCTCCAATCTTTCCGAAAGAGTCAACAGGGCGATCGAATTGTCCTCGGCAAGTGAATTTTCTCGTCAGTCTTGAACCAGCAGCTTGATGTAAGCCTTTACACCGGACAAGTACGTAATCTCATGTAGAACCCTCATCGGACAATTTAGGCCTCTGTCAAAAAAAGCAATCCATGGCATTGTGCACTACAAAGAATTCATGAGCAAGGGCGTCTTACATTTAATCCAGCACGGTGGGGCGCGCTGTTGGAAGAGCGGTAAATGGGAAGGTGGCAAGCTTAAGCACCCACCAAGTCGAGGAACATCTAATCGAGGCGCATCTTCGCTACTTCATTCGATTGACATTCAAAACACACCGTCTTGGTGAGCTATTGTGCCTGACAGTGGACGGCCCTGCTCTTCAACGATACGCCGCGCAGCGAGAGATGTGTCGATGAACTGATCAATAATTATTATTCCGCTTTGCTGACCTGCGCGTCTTGGCAACTGCTATCGCCCAGATACTTAACAGCTACGTAGTAATATCCATACTCTAGTATTATGCATGTTATGCATAGTACTACTCTTGCTAGTATGCATAGTACTCAGTAGGAGTATGCGTACTCTAGTAATGTACGCATACTACGAGTCGTACATTATTATCGTAATATACATACATACATACATACATACATACATGCATTATGAGTTTGCATACTATGAATACTAGAAGTAGCTACTATGCATAGTAGTAATGCATTTAGTATTCAAAATACACACCACGTAAATAGGATATGAGCTCTACTACTACTACTACTACTCCTAGAGTATCCATACTATGCATACTCTAGCTAGTATTAGTACCCTACTAGCTAGGAGTAATTATCATAATAATATTATACGAGCTCCTGTATATATTATTATGCACTCGTAAGTGCTACCTATCTACCTAGGGATGGGGGTACATGAAAGTAGCCAGGTCATGAAGTTGAGTATTATCATCCGGAGCAAAGGTAACTTTTGGATGAACTCGATATGCTTAGAAGATGCTGCAGTGAGGGCTTTCAATACATAAATCAAAATTGCCATGGTAGAATGTGCAAATTGCTAGGTGCCATGGTATTAATGGAGGCTTCCTATATTGAGAGAATGACAATACGTTCCCAGCTAGCATAGTAATCTTTAACCACGCAAAATTTGGTGATGTAAGCGATCTTTATCTTATTATATCACGCTTCAGCCGTTTCTGCCCAACCCATCGAACTTTTAGTTCAACCAGAGCTTTCCCGCCTCGGTGTCTCCGGCCTTGAGCTTCTTCCAAGACTCATGCGTCTCTTCGATAACCTTCTCGGCCTCAGCGGCGTCAAGGTACTTCTCGTCGAAGCCGAAGCCGTTGAGGGGCTTGTCATCGGGAGTCTTGTACCAGCGGAACCACTCACGGACACCATCCTTGATGGCGTCGGGGATGTCATCGATGTCTTTGTACTCCTTGGCAAGGGGGTCGTCGACTGCGACTGCAAGAACCTTCCAGTCGAGCTCGCCGTCGTCAATCATAGCGAGGACGCCAAGGGCTTTGACCTCGGTGACGGAGCCCATTTCGAGAGCCTTGGAGCCGATCTCGACGACGTCGATGGGATCGTCATCGCCAAAGACCTTAAGCTCGGGGTGCTCCTCTGTCGTCAACAGTATTATTGAGAAAAAAGAAAAGATGCATTAGAAAACCAAGGCAGATGGGAGCTCCAGCAGCAAATATGATCATCAAATCTAACAAAACGAAGGAAAACACGTTATTTTCCTCACCATTAGGGTCCTCCCAGGTCTGAGGAAGGCAGCCGTAGTTCCAGAAGATGGGTCCATGGTAATCACGGAGGTTGCCCTTCTTGATATCCTGGGCGATGGGGTTGTTCTCCTCCTTGGTGGCGACCTCCATCTTGGCTTTTGACATTTTGGGAATCTCGACGACCATGTTGTAAGCGCCAGAGTCAGACTTCAAGGGGATGTCGTGCCAGGGGGAGATGGCGGAGCCGTCAGACTTGAAGTTGAGACGGAAGGACGCGGTTGCTTCCTCTCCGGAGACGTCGGTTGAGACGGAGAAGAGGGCAGCGGCAAGGGGCCGGGCCGGGGCGCGGACGGCGAACCGGGAAGCGGTGGAAAAGGCCGAAGTGGCGCCGACCGAGACAGCGAGGATGGCGAGAGGGGAAAGCTTCATGGTCAGATGGCGAGGAGTGGCGGTTCGCGCAATAGAGAGCAGCAGCGACATGTATTTGTGTCAGCGTCGGTCAAGTAGCTTGCTCGTACTGCAGCCAGAGGATGAGGGGTAGAGCCCACGTTGCTGAAAAAAGCTCTGCCCGCGTTCTGCGTTCGCATGCGTGGCGTGGTGATTGGCGAGTGGCGAGCGAGTGGCGAGTGGCGAATGCTGGTATCCACATTACGAGCATACTAGCTATTATATAATGATGTATTATGCGTAGAAGAACAGCTACAGCTGTCTGGATACTACTCTAGAGTAGCTAGTAGTAATAGAACAGCTAAAGCTGTATGCATACTCTATTACTACTACTAGAGTACTACTACTGTAGTAGTATTATGCATAGTTATGCATAGCTAGTATGCATACGTAGCACTTCAGTAGTATCCATAGTAATAATGTTAGTATATGCATATGTATGTATAATGAATAGTTTTTACGATTACTACTACTCTAGAGTAGTAGAACGAATACGATATCAAGCATGTACTACTACTAGAACCTCCTAGTAGCTAGACTAGAGTATGCATAATACGAGCTCGTAGTATATTACTACTCTAGAGTATGCAGTAGTATTATAAAATTATGATGAGCTCGAATATATATATATATATATATATATATGAGCTTTAGCTTGTAAGAGTACCTACTAGTAGAGGAGAGAGCCCTTACGAGTACGCTAGTTAAATGAGAAAGGCACAATCCCGACCATGGTTCCGAAGATGGAAGAGGTAATTGAGGGACCCGATCTGAATGCCGGTAGGTCAAGAGTTGACAAGAAGAATTACCGGCAATTCCTATTGCACAATGGTCTTCGAGTTGTCATTGTCAGCGATACGCTTATCATGGGCCAGCATGATATGGGGGTCATCAATGATGGCAGTGATTCCGAGAGCGACATGTCAAATGAAAGTGACCAAGACAGCGACGGAGATCACTCGTTCGGGGATGAGGAGGACGGAATTCGCAAGGCGGCGGCTGCCATGGTGGTGCGAGCCGGCTCATTCCATGATCCTCTTTGTTGCCAGGGGATGGCTCACTTCTTGGAGCATATGCTTTTCATGGGTACAAAGAAATACCCGTCAGAGAATGAGTACAGCTCATTTATTGAAAAACATGGAGGTTCTGACAACGCTTTTACGGAATTGGAGTACACCCTTTACCACTTTGATATCGCACAGGAAAAGCTCTTCGAAGGCATCGATCGATTTGCTCAGTTTTTCATTAGCCCGCTTCTACGAGAAGACTCGAAGGGGAGGGAGCTCAATGCCATCGAGTCTGAATTTAAATTGAGCCAGAATTCAGACGATTGTCGATTACAGCAGCTGATGTGCCACACCGGCAAGGCTGCTGAAGAGCATCCTTTTGGAAAATTCTCATGGGGAAACTTGCGCAGCTTGAAGGAAATCCCCGAGAAGAACGACGTCAACTTATCGTCTGAGCTGAAAACATTTTACGATCAGTTCTACTATGCACAAAATATGCGTCTTGTTGTCATTGGGGCGTACTCCCTCGACGAATTGCAATCACAGGTCGTCAAAAAGTTTTCAGGCGTTCCAGCATTGCCCAGGGAGCCCTCTCCGCTTAATATTCAATTGGAGGATGCCGTCACATGGAACGAAACATCTCATTCGCCGATTGAGGACTTCGGAATGCCACTTGATCCTTCGTTGGGAAAAATCTATCGTATAGTTCCAGTGAAGGAGAAGCATAATCTTACCATAACCTGGCAACTACCTCCCCAGAGGAATTGGAAGTCAAAACCTGCTGACTATGTCGCACACCTTTTGGGTCACGAGGCGAGTGGATCGCTCCTTTCCTCCCTCAAGGCCAGATCTTGGGCGAATACATGCTACGCTGGGATCGATTCAGGAGGACATGAAAACGCTTCATCGCATGCTTTGTTCTCCTTCAATCTTGTTCTATCAGAAGAGGGCGTCTCACATTGGGTCGAAATCATTTCCTTGGTCTACACATATATTGGAATGGTGCGCTATTACTGCCATTCCGACAAAGGACTTCCCTCGTGCATTTATGACGAGCTCAAAGCTGTTCACGAGATGGCTTACGCGTTTGCGGATGAGATGACCCCGGAGGAGCTCGTGGAGGACATTGCTGAAGACGCAATTTGCAGCTATCTTCCACCTGAAAGACTTCTAGATGGTAACTCGCTGCTTTATGAGTTTGATGGAGACGCGATCAAGGTAAGCTTTTGTTCCTCCTAGAGAATAAAACATGTCTATTTCAATACCTCCCATTTCTGACCAAATTCTCATCAAATTTTCAACTTCTGATCATTCAGCATCTTCTTGATCAGTATTTCTGCGTGGAAAATGCTCGGATCGACCTCGTGTCTTCGCTATTCGGCAGAGAATGCGATTTTGATGAAGCTGTGGAGGAACAAAAACAAACTAATGCAGTCGCTTCGCAGGTGCATTTTATGGCAGGCGACTCAAATGTCCCTCTAAGCGCCGGCGACGCAGCGAAGGAACCGCATTTTGGGACTCGATTTTGGTGTCATGACGTATCGCAGGTGGACCTATCAAAGTGGAAGAAATTGTGCGAACCACAGCTGGCACCACCTTCGTCGCTCGTGGGTCTCCCTCCGCTTAATCCTTACATACCGACACGATTTGATCTCAAGCCCCTACCTGATGACGATAACGATCACCCCCTCTTGAATTGCTCACTGAAATTATGTATCATAATCGGGCGAAAGAAGTCCTGGTTCCCAGCAACGGTAATCAAGTACGATAAGAAGAAGGGTGGAGTCCTCTTGTCATTTGAAGATCAAGATGAGAAGTGGCACAAGGTCGATGATACAAAAGACGCCCTCACCAACGTCAAGCGAGGCTTCGAGGGCACATTTGATCGCAAAGCAATCAAATATAAAGTCATTGCTGTTCCGAAAGAAGGTGAGGGGGCAATAATGAGGTTTGGCGACGAAAGTGACTACCACGTCGAGGATGGGATTTCTTTTCCTGCGATTCCTCCACCATCTCTCGAGGAGCGCCTGCCAAGACTAATTTCCAATACCAAAGGTGTCAAGCTTTTTCACCTGCAAGACCGAAAGTTTAAGCGCCCAACAGCCGAGCTACGCTTGAAGATTGTATGCTCCGGTGCAAACAAATCACCCCTTCACCGCGCGTGTGCAGACCTGTATAGCAGCCTGTGCATGGATGCGCTCACCGAGACTTGCTACCTGGCCTCCACGTGCGAGCTAGGGTCGAGTCTTCGGGTATGTGATGTCGGCTTCACCTTGCGAGTATGTGGATTCGATCACAAGTTAATGACACTCACTCAAGAGATTCTAGACGTCTTCTTCAGTTTCCGAAAGAATGAAGCAGGGCATGGAATCCTTCCTTTCAATACGGAAAGATATGAGCAGTGTCTCGAGATGCTGATGAGAAGGTACCAGAATGCAGGCATGCACGCGTCGAGCTTCTGCACAACTATTCGACTTCGATGCCTTTGCCCCTCAATTTGGTCCGCGGGAGCAAAAGCTGACGCTGTAAGAGACATCACACCCGACTCTTTCCGTTCAATAATCTCTGGTTTGCTATCTCAAGTAAGTATCGAAGGCCTTTATCATGGCAATGTGACCCTGTCAGATGCGAAGGAGGCAGAAAAAGTCATGAAATTAGCAATATCATCAGCAGGCTCTAGTATTTTGGCGAAGAAAAAATTTCCTCGGCAACATGTTCTCAAAATACCGCTTCGTGAGGAACATGGCGGAATCATTGTCCCGACCAAGGACGCGAATGAGCCAAACACGGCAGTGGAGGTTTACTTTCAGATCGGCAGCGACGACATCAGGATTCGAGTTCTTGTCGATCTGCTCACTTCCATAATGTACGATTCACTATTTGATCAATTAAGAACGAAAGACCAGTTTGGATACCAGGTGTCCTGCGAAGAACGATGGACTTATGGTATTGTGGGGATGTGCATCAAGGTGGTTACTAATTGCAAGAGTGCGGTGAGTTCTCTATTTTCCTGTGTTTAATGATACAAATTCCAATGCGCACGACACCTTCTCTGGTTCTCATGCATAACCTACCCATCCAATTTGCCCTTTAGGAAGAGACTAGTCGTCGGATTGATCAGTTTCTTCTGGAATATCGCGATACTATTGCATCAATGGATAATGAGGAATACATGGAGCATCTTGTTGGATTAGCAAAGAACAAACTTGAAATGTTCAATTCTCTGGAAGAGGAATGTGACCATTATTGGAACGAGTGCGTTGAAGGGCGGTATGAGTGGGAGGTTCACCGAAATGAAGCTTTATGCCTTCGTACAATCACCAAGGACGATCTTCTGCACGCTTACGACGAATGGTTGCTACCACAAAGTTCTTCAGGGAAGGCAAATAAGCGTCGCCGTGTCATTATCCACGTGATTGGGACTGGCGAAGGCGACGCCTCGAACGGGCGACCAGATGTTGAAGCGGGGCGCGTTGACGCTGAGGCTGACCAAAGGATTCTTAACTTTCACAAATGTTCTGGTGAAGCCTTTTGGAACTAAAATCCAACTGTTGCGAATGTCAGCACAGTTTCTTACATGTAACGAACTTCTAAAATCTTATTTCGTTGCGATTCAGGCCTTTCCTGATATCCAACGCATTTCTCTTTAATCTTTGGAAACTTCATCCCCAGAAGCATATATATATATAATAAAGGCCAACTATCCCCACCTAGGTGCACAAACCAGGCAAAGTGCATATTATTTGCCATCATAATCTGCACTTCCGCTCTGCCCCCATCTTTGGTGGTCTTAACTAAAGTTGACCGTATCTTTTTGCGGATATGTGTTTCTCGATCCCTGGGACAGCGAGTGGACGTCTTCGTGAAGCTGTTCCCGCTCGGTGCTGTATGCGTCCGCGGCTGCCAAATCCATTTCATCTTCGAATTCATCTTCTTCGGTCGTTTGCTCGCCTGTCTCCGACGGTTTTTCGATCGGCTCGTAGACCTTAACAAATACCGTCTGCGCCTTACCAACAGCACATGTCGCGCATGTAGCCGATTGGCATCGATGAACATTGCTGAATACCTGCCCCTCAAGATTGGAACTGCCCAACGTGTCCTCATTCTTGCCGTCAACATAGACCAGCGCCTCGCCAGCCTCGGCATCACCCCCCCCCTCGCGGCTGAAACTGTTCAGCCGAACTGAGCTCTCCTCGCCGCTCCTTCTGCGTAGGATAAGGAAAAGTAAGGCCAAGATCGCAGCGGCCGCGATGGCAGAAGTAGCAGCTAGGGCGGCAAAAATGCTGTGAGGCATTTTTGTGTCCATATTTCCATTGGTCTCCTGGCTAGTTGCGCCCTGCACACCACCGTTTCCGCCCTCCCCAACCATCTCATCTTTCTTCTTGCCAAAGAAGAGATCCAAGACGGTGTAGACTCCCTCGACTTTCCCTGCCGATTCGGGATTTCCGTCACCGTCGAGATCAAAGGGATTGGAGGATTCTGTCTGATTGGTCATCATTGCAACCAGCTTGTCACCAATTGTTCCGTCATCCAAGTCGTCATCAAACGCGTTCGGATCATCGTCGTCATTTGAAGCGTTCAGCTCGTCGTCATCATTTGAAGCGTTCAGATCGTCGTTTAGATCGTCGCAGTATGGTAGTAAATCTAGATCGCTTTCATCCACCTCCGCTGGTACTGATGCTTCCTCGGCTTCCTCGGACTCCTCGGACTCCTCGGGGTTCTGTTCGGGCTCGTTGGACTCCAGATCCTCGGGAACCTCGGGCTCTTGTGCCTCCTCGGGGATTTCGCCAGCCCTGTACTTAAAGGTAGAAAAGGTATAAGAACCCTTTCCCTTACCGCCCTTCCCAGTTTTGCACGCCTGTCCCTTGCCCCCCTTGCCGCCCTTGCCGCCCCCGGCCTTGTTCGTACCGTCGCGCTCGGCAAAATCGTCCCTGTCAAAGATATCTTCCTTCCGGACCTTGGCACGGTTCTCGAAGCCTCCGTGCAGAGTTGCCTTCCAGGATTGCCCGTCGTTGCTGTCGCGGCCCCGCACCGTGTTCCAGGATTCCACTCCTCCCCCATAAAAGGCGGACGGGGCGGCGAGGCCCCGGACCGTGTTCTGGCGGCGCGGGCTGGGGCTGGCCCCCTCGGCGACTGCGACGAAGAGCAGAACTGCCTCGAACGCCTTCATGTTTGAGCTTTTTCCTTCCTTGGGACCTATGGGCGGAGCCTGCACGGATCGCATTCGGGGGGTACGCGCTGCGCCTATACCTGGTGGGTGAATGCAGTTGTTTGCATATTCCGAAGGTGACATCTAGCCAGGCAGATCTTCCATGCGGAGGGTGAAATATTCTCATACAATATACCACTACTCTTGTAGTAGTATGCATGCATATGGACAAAACTACTCTATGCATAGTGTTCATACACTAGGAGTACTCTAGCTAGTATGTATACTACTTCAGGACGAGTATATCCCGAGAGATGCACCGAGATGCATCGAGATGTGCGTTAGGCGCTTGGTGCTTAATTGAAATGTATTCGTGCCGTAATATAAAAGATATTAATGTGTCAGATTTGTCCAGAGAGCCTTGTCGTGTTGTCGGTTCTTACTGGCGGCATCAGGACCAGCAGTGCTCGAGGAGGGGCGTACTTCTCACCCCGCTCCGCTGCCTGTTCCAAATCCTCCTACTACTAGCTAGTACTAGTACGCAGACAAAAATGGGTTATGAGCTTCACTTGATTTTGAGGAGGATCTTCGGTTCTCCGGAACTCTCTCTCGCGCGGCCTTCGTCGGCACGCCACAAGAGTCGATGTTACAGTACACGTGTACTATATAATATACGAAAGCATCGCTACTGTGCACACTGTTGCAGTTTGCGTAGTAGCGATGCTTTCGTACTCAGTACGTGTGTAGCACGTGTTGCTCTGCCGACGGCCGACGACCGACGACCGACGACGCGTGCCCTCCGTGTAAAAACGCCGACAAACGCAGCCGACCGATCCCCCGTGCTCTTATATTGCCAATTGTTGACCTGCAACCATGGCGCTCAGGAACGCTGCATCCAAATTCGCCCGGTCGGCTCTTGCCGTTGCTCCCCAGGTATGTTCTCCTTGGCGCGGCGGGGCGGTGAAGGGCCTGCCGGGCGGGCCCGTCGGCGGGACCTGGGGGGGAGGGGGTTGGGGGGGGGGGGAATTCCCCGATGACGATCTATCTGGCCGCGGTACCTCCACGTGGGATTCCGTACTGGTCCTACGGGCGCGGCAGGAAAACTCGCCCCGGGGAAGGGCGACGGCGGCCGGCAGGATCCGCGGCGGGGCGAGCGAGGAATGGCGAATGCCGGCCCAGGACGGGCCCGGCGGTCCTTCCCAGACCGGCGCATCTCGAAGGGCAGGCCGCGGTCGGTCTCGCGTTGCCATTCCGCGTCTCTCTGCCGTCGCACCCCGCGGAAGAAGCATTGCACGCGCTCGGCTCATGGAGTTAAAAGCCCCCCTCCGCCCGTCGACCGTCCCGCGGCAATCGGACCCGGCGGAGCGCGGACGCTGGTCTCCGCCGCCCCTGCTTGCCACGGCGGCCCGCTCCGCCATCGCGGCGCCCGGCCAGTTGCCCGGGAGCCCGTCGCGTTCCCTCCCCGCGCCGGCCGCCGGACCTTCTTACAGCGGCGGACGCACCGTCCATCGATGGCGGAAGAGCTTTTCCTGGCAGAGTCCCTTGGTGGCGCTTTTACTTTCGCTCTCTCTCTCCCTCTTTCGCTCTCTCTGCCTTCTCAAGCGTCTCGTCTGACCCCACACGTTTCCGTCCCCTTTCCCTTCCCTCGCCGTTTCCTACCCTCCCTCCCCAGGTCGCCCGCCGGGCGGCCGTCCAGGCCACCTCCCGCTCCATGGCGTCGCAGACCCTCGAGCTCTCGACCTACCTCGAGGCCAAGATCAGCGGCTCCGGAGCCGAGGACACCGTCGCCAAGTACGCCGAGACCGGCGCCGTCATCTCCGTCGGTGACGGTATCGCCCGCGTCTACGGGCTCTCCAACGTGCAGGCCGGGGAGATGGTTGTCTTCGCCTGCGGCCTCCGCGGCATGGCCCTCAACCTTGAGGAGGACAACGTCGGTGTCGTCATCTTCGGAGACGATCGCGACATCCTCGAGGGAGACACCGTCAAGCGCACCGGCGCCATCGTCGACGTCCCCGTCGGCCAGGAGCTCCTGGGCCGCGTCGTCGACGGCATCGGCCAGCCCATCGACGGCGGAGCCTCGCTAGACAACTGCACCCGCTCCCGTGCCGAGGCCAAGGCTCCCGGCATCATCCCCCGAGAGTCCGTCTCCGAGCCCATGCTTACCGGCCTCAAGGCCGTCGACGCCCTCATCCCCATCGGCCGTGGACAGCGTGAGCTCATCATCGGTGACCGTCAGACCGGAAAGACCGCCATCGCCATCGACACCATCATCAACCAGAAGACCAAGGCTGAGCCCCTCGCCTGCATCTACGTTGGTGTCGGACAGAAGCGTTCCACCATCGCCCAGCTCGTCGGACAGCTCGACGAGAAGGAGGCCATGGACAACTGCATCATTGTCGCCGCCACCGCGTCCGACTCCGCTCCCCTGCAGTTCCTCGCCCCCTACACCGGAGCCGCCATGGGAGAGTTCTTCCGCGACAACGGCAAGCACGCCGTCATCTTCTACGACGATCTCTCCAAGCAGGCCGTAGCCTACCGCCAGATGTCCCTCCTCCTCCGTCGTCCCCCTGGACGTGAGGCCTACCCCGGTGACGTCTTCTACCTCCATTCCCGCCTCCTCGAGCGCGCCGCCAAGATGCACCGCAACCTTGGTGGAGGATCCCTCACCGCCCTCCCCGTCATCGAGACCCAGGCTGGAGATGTGTCCGCCTACATCCCCACCAACGTCATTTCCATTACCGACGGACAGATCTTCCTCGAGTCCGAGCTTTTCTACCAGGGCCAGCGCCCCGCCATCTCCGTCGGTCTTTCCGTGTCCCGCGTCGGCTCCGCCGCCCAGTACAAGGCCACCAAGGCCGTCGCCGGTACCATGAAGCTCGAGCTCGCCCAGTACCGTGAGGTCGCCGCCTTCGCCAAGTTCGGCTCCGACCTCGACCCCGCCACCCAGCAGCAGCTCAACCGCGGAGTCCGCCTCTACGAGCTCCTCAAGCAGGGCCAGTACGAGCCCCAGGAGCCCGAGGAGGTCGTCGCCTCCCTCTTCGTCGGTGTCAAGGGCTACTGCGACCGGATCGACGTCGATCAGGTCCAGGCCTTCGAGGCTGCCTTCCTCGCCCACGTCAAGTCGGCCCACTCCAAGGTTCTCAAGGAGATCGTCGACGCCGGATACGTTCTCACCGAGGGCGCCGAGAAGTCCCTCCACGAGATCGCCGAGGACTTCACCAACGGCTACTCGGCTTAAGAAGAGCGCGACTTTCGGAGACCCAATCAGGATGTCAAATAGAAAGTTCGATCAGATGATGACTGGGGGTTACAGCCCGTCCCTGCCATGGTTTCAACCAGATAGCTGTGTAAAAAATGATAATAAATGACTACCAATTATGAGTTAGTAATCGGGGTAGTATGATGTATGCGTAGTATGCATACTTCTACTACTAGTCTAGTAGTAGTACGAGCTCCTGGATAGCTCGTATGCATATTATTATTATGATACGCATACAGCGTGTACTCTACTAGCTAGTATGCATACTAGCTAGGATAATATACTACCCACCCGGATTGTACCCGGGGGTCATCGAGAGCTGGCTAAGGGGATGGGATCCTGGAGGCCGATTAAACACAACACACACTACTTAGAGTATAATAAATTATGCATACATACTCTAGTAGGAGGGTACTGCAGTAGTACTACTCTAGCTAGTAGGAGTACATCATGATGTACTCGCTCGTATTACTACAGTAGTATGCACAATATGAAAGAGCTCGTACTCCTACTAGCTACTAGCTAGTAGTAGTAGCACGCTGCATGCACATATTAATATATGATGCATATTATATACTACATAGTACGCATACGCTCGTAATAATATTATATATATATATTATGCATAATAGCTACTAGCTAGTAGTAGTATGTACCCAATGCTTACTCTATGCATAGTATGCATAGCACAAGCTCCTACTACTAGCTAGTAATACTAGCTAGTACAACTCTA
>Ga0315315_10002109_pt1 | contig 18268 bp, 15 predicted proteins | sample M140m3416metaG_FD_203699 | JGI IMG/M metagenome (GOLD analysis project Ga0315315, IMG submission 203699) | Ammonia-oxidizing marine archaeal communities from Monterey Bay, California, United States - M1 40m 3416 | ecosystem: Environmental > Aquatic > Marine > Intertidal zone | place: USA... | reverse complement strand
TAGCTATTGCCGCATCGATTACGCTTGTTACTCGGTCAAGATTAGCTTTTCTTTTCTCTAAATAGCTACCAGTGCCCTGCGCCCCCATTGCAATACGAATTATGCCCGCCTTCCAATCTTTTGCAAACGAAGCAATAGCTTCTGAATTATAAAATCGTTCTTGCCCCCACCCCGTGTTAGACCAAAATAAACTTACTCCTGCCAAAGATATGACTTCTTTTTTAACATCACGAATAAATGTACCATCAACGGATAGCTGTCCATGGTGGGCAACTGGAGAAGTTTTTTGGGATTTAAAAGATGCTTTTAAGTGATGTGAATTAATGTCTTTAGCATAAGAAAAGCTGGCAGATGCAGCTATCATAATTACATATATTATAAAAAGCTGCATTCGCATTTTAAGCTCTGACATATATATTTATACGGCCTATATTCTAAGCTTAGGTGAAGATTATTCTGTAGAAACTTTTTTTGCACTTTTCATCATGAAATGTGTGTCATCAAAAACCTGAAACTTTATATACTTACCATTTTCAATAACTGCCACATGAAGAGAATCGCTTACTTCACCGCCTGTTGTCATTTTGGTTCTTATAAAGACGGTATTACCAGAAGCATGATAAGAAATAGGCTCAACCTTAAAATCTGGCCAATATTCCGCTATTGGTGCAAATACATTTTTTATAACATCTTCTGGGCCTATATATGTGCCGCCATAAGGGAAGCCTTTAGGCATAGTCCATACTGCATCATCAGCTTGTGTAAGCGCCCACGCCTCCATATCATTTACTTTAAAAGCATCATACCCTAACTTTGCGTAAGCAATTAAATTTTCACTACTTACCACATCAGGTGTACTCACTGAATCTTGTGCTGTCTGGTTAGAATTAACGGAGCACCCCATAAGAACCATTCCCGCAAATGTTAAAGCTGTAAACTTAACTATACTATTAATCATTATTTCCTCCAAAAATTAAACTAGCCCTTACCTCAATACATTAAAAGAACTCTTATTGCAAAGCATTAAATGAGAACCATTCGCAAAGTAATTGACAATTTATCTTAACTATACTTAAATATGGTATGAGAATTTACTCATTATATTCTTAAGTTTAGGAGAAAATTATGGAAAATTTATTAGAATATCAAACATTAAGTATGTTTGGTACATACAGTATAGCTTTTGCGCTCAGGGCAATAGGAAGCGTATTGGCGATCTGGCTTGCACTTCGTGTGGCAAACAATATTCGTATGTCAAATGATAGTAATGTAATCAGCAAACTATTAGGTTCTGCTTTTGGCATCTTAGTGATGTATGGAGCATTATATTGGCAAATGGCTTATATAACAATTCGGGCTAATACAGCTAACGGCCTGAAAGCTATGAGTGAAGGCGGAATGCAGCTAACTCCTGGTAGCGAACAATTTTTAGCTAATTTTGCAACAGATGCAGTATCACTTCCAATACCAGTAGCTGTTTTTGATTTAGTTATTATAGCAATGATCTTACTACAAATTTGGATGCCTAAAAAAGCATAAATAACACCCCTAAAACGCCGTATAATACGGCGTTTTTTATTTAAAGTTAATTTCTATTTATACTTTGTATAAATGAATTTAAATGCATCAAGTATCTCGTTGCACCTTTGCGATTTAAACCATAGAATCAAGGTTATGGTCTTTCACATTATAAACATAACCAAGACTTTCTATTCTATCTTTTTTATCTATCTTACAATTATGCTTTCTCTAGCCATCGAGACAAAAGCGATGGAAATTAAGTCAGTAGCGAGTACATCGCTTTGTGGTGATACATTTATTCTCGAACTTGCACCTAAGCATATCAGTCACCTTTCATGGCAATCTAGAAGCCCTTTATCTACTGCTAATGAAAAACAAAAAAAGCTTCCGCAAGTATGGAATGATACTGAAACTCTCATAAATTCGGGTGCTTCTCATATTTTATTTGGCCCCGGCGAAACTAATAATAATGTTCTACCTACTGTCCAAAAAATAGAATTAAAATGGGGCGAAGGTTTTGAGACCATAAGGTCTAATGCTGAACTTATAATTAAATCCTTAGAGTTAGAGGGTGATATATTAGATAATTGGGAGGAACGAATAAAGAGCCTTCAAAGAAAAGTAGAAACCCGTGAAATTAAACCAAAGGTTTTATATTTATCTCGTTCAGGTAGCTCTGCTGGTTCAAATACCTTTGTAGATGAAGCTATAAAGTCAGCAGGTGGACTGAATGTTGTCAAGCAAACTGGTTGGTACAAACCAGATGCTGAACAGCTAATAAAATATACGCCCGACCTTATCATAACAAGCTATTTCGATAATGGTTATGAATCGGTTGAGGCAGTTGCAATTAGAAATAAAGTTATAAAACGTTTTATTTATTCCCACCCTGTTGTAGAAATAGAGGGTGGATTATGGCCCTGCGCTGGACCTGGCCTTATCAAGGCTGCTGAGAAAATATCGATAGCGTTGGATAGTCTACCATGAAGTTTACTATCTTAATCATATGCACACTTAGCTGTGTTATTTTTTCATTATTCATAGGCACAGTAGACTTATCTTTTATAGATGTGTTAAAAGCACTTCTTGGGCGTGGCACTGACACTAATAATATTATAATAAGAGAGTTAAGGCTCCCGAGATCACTTACTGGAGCAGTTATTGGAGCTGGCCTTGGTGCCTCGGGGGCAGCCTTACAAGGTTATACCCGTAATCCATTAGCTGCTCCAGGAATTCTTGGGTTTACAGCCTGCGCTGCTCTTGGGGCAGTTATAGCATTATATTTTGGCTTTTATAAGTGGATTCCATTAGCTGCCTTATCAGGGACAGCGATAGGTGCATTTCTAATTTTAAAAATTTCAGGTAATCGCAAAAGTGCCTCAACTCTTATTTTAGCTGGAGTGGGTGTAAGTGCCTTAGCTACAGCACTCACTGGGCTTACCATGAATTTCTCTCCAAACCCATGGGCTCTATCAGAAATGGTTTATTGGCTAATGGGTTCCCTCAGTGACTCTCAATTTGTAGACTTATTAATATGTGCTCCGCTTACAATTATCGGTATAATAATGCTAACTCTAATCGGTCCTGATTTAAAAACTTTAAGTCTCGGTGAAGAAACTGCTGTTTCGTTAGGTGTTTCGCTTGGCAGGTTACGCGCCATACTCATTATTGGAACAGCTCTATGTGTTGGAAGTGGCGTAGCAATAGCGGGAGCAATCGGCTTCATAGGTCTTTTCATTCCTCATATTATTAGGCTTATATTTGGTTCAGATCCTATTAAACTAATTCCATTATCTGCAATTTCTGGGGCTGGGTTTTTAGTTTTTGCTGATATAATTTCTCGTTATCTTACAGGCCCGGGTACTCAACTATATCTCGGTATACTAACCTCACTTATCGGGGTTCCCTTTTTCTTATATCTAGCGATTAAAGAGACCAAAGTATGATACATATTAACAACCTGCTATCCGGCTATGGTCCCTGCGATGTAATTCAAAATATTTCAGCAGAAGGGAAACAAGGAGAATTAATTGCTCTTGTAGGGGCAAATGGATCAGGTAAATCAACATTACTAAAAACCTTAGCTGGCATTATAACACCCACTTCAGGAACAATTAACTATTTAGGAAAAGAACTTGCAGGGTTTTCATCGCGAAAACGAGCCAAAATAATTTCTTATCTAGCACAAAATCGTGAGGCATATCCCAGCATGCCTGTTTATGAAATTGTTGAACTTGGTCGCGCCCCCTACAGGGGATCTTTAGGGCAAATAAGTTCAACGGGTAAAGATATTATTGAGAGTGCGATGGTGCGCACAAAAACTCAAGCGCTTAAGGATAGAAAATTTAATAACCTATCGGGAGGGGAGCAAGCTAGAGTTCTCCTTGCAAGAGCGCTAGCAGTAGACGCGCCAATTATTTTAGCTGATGAACCAATATCTGCGTTAGACCCTGCATTCCAAATTTCCATGATGCAAGCCCTCCAAAGAGAAGCTAAAAAAGGAAAAATTGTAATAACTGCACTTCATGACTTATCTCTTGCATCTCAATTTTCTAGTAAAATTTGGATGCTAAAAAATGGAAAAATTGTCGCTAAAGGTGTCCCTAAAAAAGTCTTAAACGCTGAAAATTTAAAAAATACTTTCCAAGTAAAACTTCCGAAGGGAGGCTTTAAACCTCTTCAATTAGCTAATTAACATTCCACTACATTTACAGCCAATCCACCTTGGCTTGTTTCTTTATACTTAGTTGACATATCCAAACCCGTTTGACGCATCGTTTCTATAACTTGGTCTAACGAAACTTTCATTTTGCCCTCTGAATGCAAGGAGAGTCTTGCCGCATTCACTGCCTTTACAGCTCCAATTGCATTTCTTTCTATACAAGGTATCTGCACAAGGCCTCCAACTGGGTCACAAGTTAAGCCAAGGTTGTGCTCCATACCAATTTCAGCAGCCTGTGCAATCTGTAATGAACTGCCGCCCCATATTGCCGCTAATCCTGCAGCAGCCATGGAACATGCGACGCCGACTTCACCCTGACACCCCATCTCAGCACCTGAGATGGATGCTCTTTGCTTGTAAAGCAATCCAATACCGCCGGCTGTTAATAAAAACTTTCGAATATTCTTTACTGAATTAGAATCATCGTAACAATAATGCCTTATTATAGCAGGAATAATTCCGGCTGCACCATTTGTAGGTGCAGTTACAACCTGTCCGCCCGCAGCATTCTCTTCATTAACTGCCAAAGCATAAACATTCAGCCAATCAAATAATTGTTCTCGCTCATTAGACATTTCCGTTTGTGTTAATTTTTTCCACAAATCTGGGCTGCGGCGGCGCACCTCAAGGCCTCCAGGTAAAACGCCCTCGCAATTAAGACCTCGGTCAATACAATCAAACATTACCTCGCCAACTTTATTTAATGCCTCGTTTGTCTTTGATCGTTTCCTGATTGCATCTTCATTAGTAATGATAATTTCATCTATAGACATTTTATGATCAGCACATAAACGCAATAAATCCTCTGCGGAACCAAAATCATGCGGCACTCTAAAACCATTGGAAATAATATCACCCTTAAGCGGAGAGGATAACTGATCATAAGAGGCTATGAATCCGCCTCCAGTCGAATAGTATATGCGCTCTAGAAGTATATTGCCCTCAAAGTCAAAAGCAGTCATTTGCATTTCGTTGGGGTGTAACTTTGTCGGCGTCTCATAATCAAATAGTAAATCTAAAACTGGGTTAAAGTTTATGCTTTTACTTCCATTTAATATAATCTGGTTTTCACTATAAATTTCCGACAGGTTTTTAGATGCTAGTTCAGGGTCAAATGCTTCGGGGCTATAGCCCAACAGACCATAAATAGTTGCCTTAGGTGTTGCGTGGCCCTCTCCAGTAAAAGCCAAAGAGCCCCTGAGTATAACTTCAACCCGCGTAGTGCTTTCTAGTACGCCTTTCTTGGATAGTCTCTTTACGAAACGCTTTCCGATGCGCATTGGACCGACAGTATGACTGGATGAGGGCCCTATACCTATTCGAAATATATCTAATACTGATAACATATAAATTAACTATAAAAAACTTGTGGCCAAAATAATTTTTTTGACTTCGAATGCAAGAGTAAAATACACAGCACTTAAAAGTTGATTAGTTAATTTATCCAAAAAATCTTATCTATTTTATTATGATAAGTATAATTAAAGAGAACCGTTAATAAGTTTCATAATACCTGAAAAATCTAATGAGTCTTTTTTTGCTGATTCCATCAAGGAGTACATAGCTTCTGACTGACTTCCTAAAGGTGTAGAAGCACGTGCTGAAGTAGCTGCATCTTGCGCAAGCCTTAAGTCCTTAAGCATCATCGCGGCAGTAAATCCTGGTTCATAATTTTTATTTGAAGGTGCACTCTCTACCGGTCCTGGGGCAGGGCAGTAACTGGTCATAGACCAGTTTTGGCCACTTGCTGTCGAAGAGATATCATAAAATTTCTGAGCATCTAATCCTAATTTTTCAGCAAGGTTAAATGCTTCACATGTACCAATCATATGAATACCAAGTAGCATATTGTTGCAGATCTTAGCCACCTGACCATTTCCTGCATCACCTGCATGGAAAATATTCTTGCCCATTACCCTAAGGTAAACCTCAGCTCGGGAATACGCTTCCTCTGAGCCACCGCACATAAAGGTTAGAGTTCCAGCAGCAGCACCCCCTACACCTCCAGAAACTGGGGCATCAATCATATCAATATTTTTTAAAGCGGCAGCTGCTACCATTTCCCGCGCAGTTGCAACGTCAATGGTAGAGCAATCTATAACTAAAGTTTTTGATGAAATTTCTGCTATTATTTCAGCACATACGCCTCTTACTATTTTTCCATTAGGTAACATCATTATAACAACTTCGACTGTTTTAACTGCCTCCTTTATCTCAGAGACTACAGTACAGCCGGCAGAAGAAGCAGCATCTTTAGCTTTGTCTGAAACATCAAAAGCTATAACTTCATGACCCGCCTTTACTAGGTTTGTTGCCATGCCAATTCCCATGTTACCTAGGCCTATAAATGCTATTTTGCTCATGTAATAAACTCCTGAGGAGGTTTTGCTGTTTTACGGAACAGTCGTTCAACTTGTGTGGAAGAAACTTCATCAACACTGGAGTGTGACCACTTTGGGTTACGGTCTTTGTCGATTAATTGAGAACGAATTCCTTCATAAAAATCCTGAGTACTCAAAAAGTTTAGTGATATATCTAGTTCCTGCGCCATAACCTGACGGAAAGTCATATTTATGCCTCGCTTTAAGGCCTCAAAAGTTACACACATAGCTATAGGGGATTTACGTCTTATATTCTTTGCCTGCTTAGCAGCCCATTCACTATTATCATTATCGAGCGATAATAGTATCTCAGGTACAGAGCTACAATTAAATGCTTTAATTGCCTCCGGTATTGCATCATGAGCAGGAGGAACTTGTGCAAAAACCTCCAGCACTTTGTTTACTCTATTGTCGGTACCGTCTAAATCTGCCGTGCCAAGTGCTTCAATTAGATCTGAATGTTTATTTGTTGGCACGTAAATATTTGCAATGCCTATGTCACATGTTTGCCCTACGTTTAATCTAGCACCGGTGAGACCTAACCACTGCCCAATACTCATGCCAAGTCGGGGTAGAAAAAAAGTCCCCCCCACATCAGGGAAATAACCTATCCCAGTTTCAGGCATAGCAAAAACAGTAGCGTCGCCTGCGATACGATATTTTCCATGTACAGAAAGCCCTACGCCGCCGCCCATAACAAAACCATCTATTAATGAAATATAAGGTTTAGGGTAACAATGGATGAGCTCATTTAGCGCATATTCAATTCGCCAAAACTCTTCCGCGCGACTATCGCCGGCTTTCCCGCTATCGTGTAGCAAAATAACGTCGCCTCCAGCGCAAAATGCTCTATCTCCAGCTCCATCAATTAATACAGCACCTATTTCAGAATTGTCCTGCCACTCTAGTAGAAGTTCAGTTATTTTCTCGCACATGGCATATGTCAAAGCGTTTAATGCTTTAGGTCTGTTCAACGTTATGTGACCTAAATTACCAATTATTCGATATTGTATTTCGTCAGTCATATATTCCTATTGCCTTAAAAGAGATCGCGAAATAATCACTCTCATTATCTGATTAGTACCTTCAAGTATCTGATGAACCCGAAGATCTCTTACTATTTGTTCAATCTCATACTCTGACAAATAACCATAGCCCCCATGCAACTGAAGAGCATTGTCAGCTATTTTACTACACATATCAGTGGAATAGCGCTTAGCCATCGCACAAGCAGCGCTCACATTTGCAATGCCTTTATCAATCATATCTGCACCCCTATATATCATCATACGAGATGCCTCTAATTCAGTAGCCATATCAGCAAGCATAAATTCTGTATTTTGAAAGTCAGATATAAACTTTCCAAATTGCTTTCGTTCAGATGTATATTTAATTGAAGCGTTTAAAGCTTTTTGCGCACCTCCTAATGAGCATGCACCTATATTAATACGCCCACCATCAAGGCCGCTCATTGCAAACTTAAATCCTTCACCCTCTGCGCCCACACGATTTTTTTCTGATACTTTACAATCTTCCATTATGATTTGGGCGGTTGGCTGGGCATTCCAGCCCATCTTCTTTTCAGTGGCCCCAAAACTTAAGCCCGGTGCGTCTTTTTCAACTATGAAAGTTGAAACCCCCTTAGCTCCTTGGTCAGAGGTGCGTGCCATTACAAGATAAATATCCGACCAGCCCGCTCCTGAAATAAAAGTTTTAGTTCCATTAAGAATATATTCATTTCCCACTTTTTCCGCTTTAGTCGAAAGTGATGCAGCGTCAGAACCAGAACCAGGCTCAGTCAAACAATAGCTTGCTATCAAATCACCTGAGGTAAGACCCGGCACATATTTTTTTCTTATTTCATCCGAACTATAACGGTCTATCATCCACGTCGCCATATTATGAATTGTAATCATAGCTGTATGCGAAACATCACCGGCTGCAAGTTGTTCAAAAACAAGAGCGCAGTCTAGACGAGAAAGTGCTGTTCCCCCATATTCCTCAGAAGTGTAAATTCCCATAAAACCCAGTTCTGCAGCTTTTAAAAAAACATTGCGGTCGAGAAATTTTTTCTCATCCCATTTTGCAGAAAATGGAGCAAGCTCAGATGCTGAAAAACTTCTAGCCATATCTTGAATTAAAATTTGTTCTTCTGTTAATTGAAAGTCCATAGATTATTAATTACCTTAAATATTCAGCATTATAAATTGATAACATTTACTTAAATAGAATGTCGACAAAAGAAATGGTAGCTAGAATGTGGGAATGATAAAAGCACTGTCCTCTGTTTCACCCTCAGGCCATCTTTGAGTTACCGTTTTAACTTTAGTATAAAAACGCAAGCCCTCCATTCCATATTGGTTAGCATCACCAAATGCACTTCGCTTCCACCCACCAAAACTATGGTAAGCAACAGGAACAGGAATAGGTACATTAATACCTACCATACCAACCTCAACCCGGTCGGCAAACTCGCGTGCTGCTCGTCCATTTTGAGTAAATATAGCTACACCATTACCATACTGATGCTCAGAGGGTAATTTAATTGCCTCTTCAAATGTTTTAGCCCTGACTATTTGAAGCACAGGTCCAAAAATTTCGTCTTGATACGTTTCCATATCAGGCGTTACATTATCTAAAAGGCTTGGCCCTATAAAAAACCCATTTTCATAACCCTGCAAAGAAAAATCTCTTCCGTCGACTAGTAATTTAGCGCCCTCACCTACAGCCTTTGTGACCTGGGCTTTTATGCTATCCCTATGTTCGCGTGTTACAACAGGACCATAGTCAGCTTCTTTATCTTCTGAAACACCCACACGCATAGAATCTATTGCTGGCAACATTTTTTCTAAAAACCGCTCAGCTGTACCTTCTCCAACAGGAACAACAACTGGTAAAGCCATGCAACGTTCACCTGCAGAGCCATAAGCAGCTCCTAAAATATCTTTTACAGCCTGATCCATATTTGCATCCGGCATAATTATTCCGTGATTCTTGGCCCCGCCCATACATTGCGCGCGCTTACCATTGGAGGTTGCGCGGGAATAAACGTATTGTGCAATATCTGAGGATCCCACAAAACTTACAGCTTTGATAGTTGGGTGGTCACAGATAGCGTCTACAATTTCTTTATCACCATTTATGCACTGAAGAAGGCCACGGGGGCCGCCTGCCTGAACAAACAATTCTGCAAGCCGCATTGGAACTGACGGATCCTTTTCTGAGGGCTTAAGTATGCAAGCATTTCCGGTGGCTATTGCCATACCAAACATCCACATAGGTATCATAGCAGGGAAATTAAAAGGTGTTATTCCAGCCACAACACCAAGTGGTTTACGCATGGAGTAAACATCAATTTCTGGTCCGGCACCGTATGTATGCTCGCCCTTTTGTGCATGAGGAACTCCGCAAGCAAATTCAATAACATCAACACCTCTTATTACATCACCGCGCGAGTCCGCCAAAACTTTTCCGTGCTCTGAGGATAATAAAGCCGCCAATTCATCAATGTGAGACTCCACAAGTTGTTTGTAAGCAAACATAATTCTTGAACGGCGTTGCGGATTTGTATTGTGCCATAAAACTTGGGCTTTAGCAGCAGAAGCAACCGCGGCATCTAACTCTTTTGGTGTTGCCAAGTTTACTTGAGCTTGAATATCCCCTGTATTTGGATTGTATATATCTTTCTGTCGACCTGAATTACCTGGAACCAATTCCCCGTCTATAAAATGCCCAATTTGTTTCATACTATCTACCTTTGTTTTTTATACCTATAAGCTATAATTTTAACTTACCTAGCTGTCCTTCAGCCTAGGTTTATTGTATTATTTGAGAGGTAGTAACCATAAAATTCTTAACAATTGGCGCTCGCAAGCGCTTATTATATTCATATGAACTTCCATACCAATTATTAGTTACTCTTCCGCCATCCTTGTACCAACTTGCATCAATTTTTGACCATGCTAATCTTGATAATTTTTTCTGTGCTTGAGCGTTATACTGCTTTTCTACTGAGTCCTTTACCTCAATGATGCCATCACCCGTAATAGATAAAAGTTTTAGAATATGTTCAAATTGAGCCTCTAACTTATAGATTATTGATGTATGCCCTGTATTGGTATTTGGCCCATACAACATAAACATATTAGGAAACTTATGAGTAGTCACCCCTAGATAAGCAAAGGCTCCGTCTTTCCAGCTTTCCTTCAATTCAAACCCTGACTTCCCAAGTACATTAATTTCTTTCAAAAAAGGGTTTGTATGAAAGCCAGTTGCAAAAACTATTATATCATGGTCATGTTTATTACCACTTATTGTTTCGACTGACCTTTTCCCAATCCGAGAAATAGCAGAAGTCTCTAAAGTCACATTATTCTGACCTATTGCCTTATAGTACTTGTCTGATAGCAATATTCGTTTTGCTCCTACCGCATAATCAGGTATTAGTTTCGAAGCTTTATCTCTATTCTTTACATGCTTTTTAATCTCTAGGTTATTTAACCGACGAACTAATGAACCGCGTAATTTAGCACCTTTTATAACGGGCCAAATTAAAAATTCACCTTGGCACCACAATGACAGCCTATATATTTTTGATAAAAACGGTAGTTTCTTTGCAAGCCGTTTTTCAAATGAAGAATAAGGTCTATCATGTTTATTGATTATCCAATTAGGACTCCGTTGATATACAACAAGTTTTTTAGCACTTTTAGCTAACTCTGGAATTAATTGGGCGGCACTCGCCCCAACACCAATTACACCAATTTTTTTACCTTCATATTTTACACTGTGGTCCCATTCAGCTGAATGAAAGCTATTGCCTAAAAACCTATCTTTTCCTTTAAAGTTTGGCACTGAAGGATGGTGCAGCTGACCAATTGCACTTACAAAAAATTGGCAATTATAAATTGTCCCGTTTTTTGTTTTTATATCCCACCTTCCATTACTATATAATGCATCAGTAACTTTTTCTCCAAATTTAATATAGCTATATAAATCACGGTCGTTCGTAAATTTCTCAAGATAATTTAAAATTTGAGGTTGCTTGGCCCATTTAAAGTCCCACGCAGGGTTGGGCGCAAAACTAAATGAATAAAGCATTGATGCAATATCACACTCTGCACCTGGATATGTATTATAACGCCATGTACCACCAACCCCTTCCGATTTTTCTAAAATTACGAAATCATTTATTCCCTTTTCTAGGAGTCTAGACGCCATTCCTAAACCCGCAAAACCAGAACCGACTATGACTATTCGCTTTTTTTTGCAGTCAACCACCCTTATTACCCGCCAGTGACTGACATATGACGTGCAACAGTGGGTTTAGCGCCGCGCTCTGATATATCAAAAAAATGTTTTTCAGGCTTCTCACGCATTGCAACACCCAAAAGTCGTTCTAGCTCAGCATCAGAGTTATCACCTCTAATTGCAGCTCTCAAATCAAGTTTATGACCATGACCAAGGCATGTATAAATTTGCCCAGTGCATGTAACCCTTACGCGATTACAGCCAGCACAAAAGTTATTTGTTAAGGGCGTTATCATACCCAAAATACCACCTGTTTCTTTAATTTTTGCGTAACGCGCAGGACCACCGGTTCTCAGTGGTACATTATTAAGGGTAAAGCGTTGCTCTAGATTATCTCTAATGGCATTAAGAGGGATATATTGATCTACGCGATCTTCATCGATATCTCCTAGGGGCATCACCTCTATTAACGTGATATCCATACTTTTACTATGCGCCCATTCTATTAGGCTGGGTATCTCTCTATCGTTGACACCCTTTAGGGCAACTGTGTTTATTTTGACTTTGATCCCCGCCTCTAGTGCTGTGTCAATACCTTTCAAAACAGCGTCCAAAGCATTACGGCGAGTTAATTTAGTGAAAACTATAGGATCGAGCGTATCCAGAGAGATATTAATGCGCTCAACGCCGCATAATTTAAGCTCTTTAGCATAACGCGACAGAAGAGTTCCATTGGTCGTTAAAGTAATCTCATCAAGTTTTCCGCTAATGCGGTGTTTGGATAATTTATGCATAAAACTCATCAAATCTCTTCTAACGAGAGGCTCACCGCCCGTTATTCGAATTTTTTTAATGCCGCGCTTGATGAAAGATTCACATAGAGTGGCAAGTTCCTCAAGCGAAAGTAGATCTTTACGTGGCAAAAATGTCATATTTTCAGCCATGCAGTATGTACACCTTAAATCACATCTATCCGTTACGGATAAACGCAAATAAGTGATTTCTCGGCCAAAGCTATCTATAAGTTGTTGAGTCATCAGGTTTACCTTATGGAAGGCGATTGCAACACTGACAAGTTATAATGGCCATCACAAAAATAAATTAATATAAATTATTAATTTTCTTTACTTACTGCTTGATATCTTCGGTCTATCCACATATATCCCCACACGCGGGGTGGAGCAGCCCGGTAGCTCGTCAGGCTCATAACCTGAAGGTCGTAGGTTCAAATCCTACCCCCGCAACCAAAATTAGATAAATTCCCGTCGCTAAGGAAATTCATAGATACATGTCCGTCAACATGTACATATTCGGGAAAAAATTAAAACTGTGACCATCGTTTCATCAAAAAGTCATGTCGATACTATAGTATTAATCAACATTCTGCAGTCGGGCGCGCTTTGATAGGTAGTGAATTAGGAGAAGAAATAAAAGTGAATTTACCGAAGGAAAGTAAATTCCTTGTATTAACTGATATACATAAATACATGAGCTAGATTCTTCATAAATTGTTCATCAATTTTCGGTAACCAACCAATATGATTGGCGAAACAAAGCTAAATAATAATTTTACTAAATTTCAGGCTATATTGATCCGAATTGTAGAAAGCTCTCCATTCCAGAACTTTATTATTGCTGCTATACTAATAAATACACTAATTCTAGCGCTGGAAACCAACCAGAGCATAGCAAAAAATTATACTGGTCATTTTTTAATCTCACATATAATATTTTCTATTATTTTTCTCCTTGAGATATTAACAAAATTAATAGCCTGGAGAGGTAAATTCTTTAAGGATGGGTGGAATATATTTGATTTAATAATTGTTTGCGTAACTACCTTACCTGGCTCTCAAGAGATTACAGCCCTTAGGTCATTAAGGATTCTAAGACTTCTCAAACTAACAAGCGCACTCCCAAGTTTACGAAAAGTTATAGAAACTATTTTTAAAGCAATACCAGGAGTTTTTTCAATTCTTATAGTTTTTCTTATAATATATTTAATATCGGCAATTATGGCTACACTAATGTTTCAAAAGGCCTCTCCTGAATATTTTGGTTCTATAATGGACTCATCATTTACCCTTTTTCAGGTCATGACTTTAGAGTCTTGGGCGTCTGGTGTAGCACGACCTATAATTGAAGTCGTTCCATATGCTAAAATCTTTTTCGTAATTTTTATTATTATAACAAATTTTATTTTAATAAACTTCTTCGTTGCAATATTTATTGAGGCAACAAATTCGTCTTCACACTCTCAAGATGAAAGAATTTTATCAATAGAAAAAAAATTAGACATGTTAATAAAAATACAAGAACATAATAACAAAAAAGATAAATAGTATTATAATATCACTTCAATCATTATAATTTAATTTTCTTGATTAATTTATAATATCTTTAGTATTTGACTATGACGCATTTAAATATCCGATAAGCAATGATAAAAAAGCTCCGACATGTACAACCATGATAGCTTTGTCCTTCCACATCACTCCTACAGAGAACCATAAAAAAATCCCGACTAAGAAGAAATAAACATTCAGGGGGGTATAATTAAGGCCAGTAAGAGCGTAACCTATTAGCTGTATAACAGTCGCTACCCACTTAACAATATCAACTTTTTGCATAAAATTTTCCTAAATTTACCCAAAAAAAAACCGCTTTAAGTAAAGCGGTGAATATTTTTTGCTATATGGAGGAAACATGAGTTGTATAAACCGGGCAGCGACCTACTCTCCCGTGCCTTAAGACAAAGTACCATCGGCGCTGAGAGGCTTAACGACCGAGTTCGGAATGGGATCGGGTGGGGACCTCTCGCAATAACCACCCAGTTAATGCAAGTCATGTGTAATAGTAAAGATATCGTCTGATTGTTTATTTTTTGTTATGCGAGCTAATCGCTACGCACGAACACCGTATTATGAAAATCTTCAAGACCTGAAAAATCAAGCCAATCGAGTTATTAGTACTGGTAAGCTCCATATGTTGCCATACTTCCACACCCAGCCTATCAACGTTGTGGTCTACAACGACTCTCAAGGGAGTTCTAGTATTGAGGGGGGTTTCCCGCTTAGATGCTTTCAGCGGTTATCCTGTCCATTCATAGCTACGCTGCAATGCCACTGGCGTGACAACAGCTCCACCAGAGGAATGTCCACCCCGGTCCTCTCGTACTAAGGGCAGATCCTCTCAAAACTCCTACTCCCACGGTAGATAGGGACCGAACTGTCTCACGACGTTCTAAACCCAGCTCACGTACCGCTTTAAATGGCGAACAGCCATACCCTTGGGACCTTCTCCAGCCCCAGGATGCGATGAGCCGACATCGAGGTGCCAAACAACGCCGTCGATATGGACTCTTGGGCGTCATCAGCCTGTTATCCCCAGCGTACCTTTTATCCGTTGAGCGATGGCCCTTCCACGCGGGACCACCGGATCACTATGACCGACTTTCGTCTCTGCTCGACTTGTCAGTCTCGCAGTCAGGCTGGCTTATGCCATTGCACTCAACGACCGATTTCCGACCGGTCTGAGCCAACCTTCGCGCGCCTCCGTTACTCTTTGGGAGGCGACCGCCCCAGTCAAACTACCCACCACACAGGGTCCCGGAACCGGATAACGGTCCGCGGTTAGACATCCATAAGGACAAGGGCGGTATTTCAAGGTTGACTCCCCGCGAGCTGGCGCCCACGGTTCAAAGTCTCCCGCCTATCCTACACATATCATTACAAATGCCACTGTGAAGCTGTAGTAAAGGTGCATGGGGTCTTTCCGTCTAGCCGCGGGTACCTCGCATCTTCACGAGGAATTCAATTTCACTGAGTCTATGCTGGAGACAGCGGGGAAGTCGTTACGCCATTCGTGCAGGTCGGAACTTACCCGACAAGGAATTTCGCTACCTTAGGACCGTTATAGTTACGGCCGCCGTTTACTTGGGCTTCATTTCGCGGCTTGCACCACTCCATTTAACCTTCAAGCACCGGGCAGGCGTCAGACCCTATACGTCGTCTTGCGACTTCGCAGAGCCCTATGTTTTTAATAAACAGTCGCCACCCCCTGGTCTGTGCCCCCTATACAAACTTGCGTTCATACAGGGCCTCCTTCTCGCGAACTTACGGAGGTAATTTGCCGAGTTCCTTCAGCATAGTTCTCTCAAGCGCCTTGGTATACTCTACCTGATCACCTGTGTCGGTTTGGGGTACGGTCTCATGTGGGAGCTATTTCCTGGAACGACTTCACCGCACCCCCAATCCAATAAGGGGATACGATACACGTCATCCGTCACTACCCACTGGCCCAGGAATATTAACCTGGTTCCCATCGACTACGCCTTTCGGCCTTGCCTTAGGGGCCGGCTAACCCTGCGCTGATTAGCATTGCGCAGGAAACCTTGATCTTTCGGCGAAGGGGTCTCTCACCCCTTTTATCGTTACTCATGTCAGCATTCTCACTTCCGATACCTCCAGCACCCCTCACAGGATACCTTCACAGGCTTACGGAACGCTCCGCTACCGCGCACATAAAGTGCGCCCGTGTCTTCGGTGAATGGCTTAAGCCCCGGTACATTTTCGACGCGGGAGCGCTTGACCAGTGAGCTGTTACGCTATCTTTAAAGGATGGCTGCTTCTAAGCCAACCTCCTGGTTGTTTAAGCACTCTCACATTCTTTACCACTTAGCCATTACTTAGGGACCTTAGACGACGGTCAGGGCTGTTTCCCTTTCCACTACGGACCTTAGCACCCGCAGTGTGTCTGCCAAATAGTACTCCTCGGTATTCGGAGTTTGGTTAGGTTTGGTAAGACGGTGAGTCCCCCTAGCCCATCCAGTGCTCTACCCCCGAGGGTATTCATTTGACGCTCTACCTAAATAGATTTCGCGGAGAACCAGCTATCTCCAGATTTGATTGGCCTTTCACCCCTAGCAACAAGTCATCCCCTCATTTTTCAACATAAGTGGGTTCGGTCCTCCAGTGCGTGTTACCGCACCTTCAACCTGCTCATAGCTAGATCATCTGGTTTCGGGTCTAATCCTACTAACTAAAACGCGCTATTAACACTCGGTTTCCCTACGCCTACACCTATCGGCTTAAGCTTGCTAGTAAGACTAAGTCGCTGACCCATTATACAAAAGGTACGCCGTCGCCCCGCAAGGAGGCTTCGACAGCTTGTAGATTTCCAGTTTCAGGAACTGTTTCACTCCCCTCGTCGGGGTGCTTTTCACCTTTCCCTCACGGTACTTGTTCACTATCGGTCGCACAGGAGTACTTAGGCTTGGAGGGTGGTCCCCCCACGTTCAGACAGGATTTCACGTGTCCCGCCCTACTCGAGGACTATATAAATCATTACTCATACGGGACTGTCACCCACTATGGTTAAGCTTTCCAACTTATTCTGATTGTATTTATATAGCCACTGGCCTGATCCGCGTTCGCTCGCCACTACTAACGGAGTCTCGGTTGATGTCCTTTCCTCCGGGTACTGAGATGTTTCAGTTCCCCGGGTTTGCTTTTTTACCCTATATATTCAGGTAAAAATACCTAACACAAACCTTGATACTAAACCCTCAAAGAGGATAAAATATCAGGGTCTGTAAAGGTGGGTTTCCCCATTCAGAGATCTCGGAGTCAAAGGTTATTCGCACCTCGTCCGAGCTTATCGCAGCGTATCACGTCTTTCGTCGCCTCTGTGCGCCAAGGCATTCACTAGAAACCCTTGTAACGCTTGATTCTTCTAGATTCTTGAGATGGTCAACCATACCGACCAGAAGTTAGGTACGGTTAACCTCAATTTCATTGTTTGGCGTTCATGCGCAGTGAATAACACGCTCTTACGAGACAGTTAAACGCTGCCATAAACAGCCAGACGATATCTTTACTATTAAAGTCCATCCTTGGAAAATTAGTCATCACATTTATATGCATTCGATGTCGAATGCGTGACGAACTGGGTCGGATGAACCCTCCATATACGATTTCAAATATCTAAGTAACCCAAAGGCCACTTAATTCGATCGGTGTTGAAAATGGTGGAGCTTAGCGGATTCGAACCGCTGACCCTCTGCTTGCAAAGCAGATGCTCTACCAACTGAGCTAAAGCCCCCTTTAGCATCATGCTAAAAAATTGGGACATATTCTCGAAATGAGAAAACTTTGGTAGGCCGAAGAAGACTTGAACTTCCGACCTCACGCTTATCAGGCGTGCGCTCTAACCAGCTGAGCTACCGGCCTCCATATCAACACATCAACAACCTCGTAACGCAGCCTTCCGGCGCGGCGGTTGAAGATAAAAGGGAAGAGAAACGAAGACAGCGCTTGGCCGTTAAGTGATCCAAGTTACCCGGAGAGGTAAATGGACCTTATATTTTCTAAAAGATTAAAAAAGTACGTGCTTT
>Ga0315315_10002107_pt1 | contig 18275 bp, 12 predicted proteins | sample M140m3416metaG_FD_203699 | JGI IMG/M metagenome (GOLD analysis project Ga0315315, IMG submission 203699) | Ammonia-oxidizing marine archaeal communities from Monterey Bay, California, United States - M1 40m 3416 | ecosystem: Environmental > Aquatic > Marine > Intertidal zone | place: USA... | reverse complement strand
AGTTGGATTCTTTTCACGGTTGCTTTTGAAGGAGGGATTATGATGATATACAGGTTTGGACTAGAGTCGCATACAATGCTGGGGTAGTAGCTCGCATCTGGTGACATAACCTTCCCTTGGCTGTCTGAATCTCTCAAAGCAAAGTTCTGGGTTCTTCGCCTCTGATAATGTGCAAACCTCGTTGTGGTCGCTAATCAGTTGCTTTCACTTCGTCTCCCTTTTGCACACCAGCGCGGTATGGGAGAGAAAGCTGTCGGATCCAGCATCTCTCTGGTCTCTCCGAGCGAGGACAAGGAGCATAGAGCCATCTGTGATGCTCTCGAAGAGGGCAAGTCATCCGGATTCGATGATGTTCAGATGGACGGTAGGCTGCTTAATGCCGCCCAAGATAGAACGAAATTGGCGGCTCGGATCGTTGCCTGCGAGAACATCGAGTCCAAGACTAAAAAGGACAATAAATGGTTCATTGAAGCGGCTGAGGATGCCGGGCTGGACTTGGATGAAGACCTTTTGGACGGAGGGCTCATGGCAGGAAGCAATAGGGATCGTCAGAAGCTCTCCGAGGCTCGCAAGGCGAGGCAAAAGCTTAAAGTGCTTCTTGCCAAGCCCATGCGGACGCAACGGTTTGGTAAGTTTTTGTCCGGTGCAGGGCTGCAGGCAGCTATCCAAGCAGAGCGGGAAGTGACTCCGTACGTCGTGCCAGAGTCTCGCAAGAAAAAGAAAGGCAAGTCGGGGGGAGGGAGGAGTGGTAAAATTTAAATATTGTAAGAATTAGGTAGACTTAGTAACTAGATCGCAAAGTCGACATAACTGCGTAGATTATAATATGAGGAACTTTCCAGTGTTACCGCCAGCCTGTTGTAAGAGCACGTCCCAATGCCATCACAGAAAGCAACCCAATGCTCCCGGTCGCAACGATCGTCGTCAAGTCAATCCCGTTTGAATAATCAACCCCCGCCGGTGGCCATCCGAGCAGAGATTCACCAATGAGCCAAAGCGGAGCAGCCACCACCGCCGTCGCAACAGTTTTATCCAGGCTCTGATTGTTTCCCTTCTCGAAAGTTCGAGTAAATATCCCGGCGGTAGTCCATAATATCGACAATAATATTGCCGATGAACACGTTTGAAGCAGCATGGTGACATCGTGGAGCTCCCAGCCCGGAATCTCTTTCTTTCCGGTCGTCAAGTCGAAGAGGAGGAAGCGACACAGGACGTAACACGACGCTAATGTTGCATCGAGCCTTATTTCGGTGAGATCAGCGAGACCGATCCGATCAGAGAAAAAGCCGTAAGGCTGACGTTGCCCGGGCTCATCGTCATCTTCAGATCTATTTGCCTTCCTAGAGATATTACTTCCAGTCCCTTCGTTGCGGTAGATTTGCAGCACTTTCGGTCGTCTAGTGAAGGATACAGTTCGTGCCTTTTGCAGAGGATCGACAAATTTATCGACACCCAAAGTTTTGCTACATGTTGAACCTATCAAAAAGGCATCGCCTCCGGGTATCGAAAATGTTCCGAAAATGATGATTGCCCAGGTGGCGAGCATTGGCTTATCTTTGTGCGGGTCGTTGGTTAATGAAACAGTGAGCCGATGGAAAGCTCTGCCCTCTGCGACGACGCGACCACTAACTAATAGTAAATTTATGTACGGGAAATAAAAATAGTAAAAAATAATAATGAAGTGAAACTGAATGATGCATCGCCTTCCACTTACGACTTATTCATACTACCCTCGTATGCATAGTACAGCTGTTAGTCCCATACGAGCTATTACTATGCAACCGTTATTTACCATACTCTAATTCATCCGTTGAATTTTAGTATTATCGCGCAATCATCGCACTATCCGCGCAATTACCCAGTATATTCGATGTCTTCGCGTCAATTATTTAAATACCATCTCCTTCGGTAACGTATCAATATTCGTGTCCTATATGTGAATATTCTTGTGTGCGCGCACTAGCAAAATTTTTGCCTTTTTCGGCCAGAGAAAAAGGCTGATGCAACGAGCACCAAAACTTTCGATTCCCACCAAGATCAAGTAATCGTTCTAAACGGATGCATATCTTTCCTCCACACCAAAAAGGTTGAGACAAACTACTTCTGACTCCTTGTCCCACAAGGGGATCGCGGAATCCCTTCCTCTTGGCCATGTCAAGGAGCTACCCAAAAGACGATTACGCCGAGGCGCAAAATCCTGTCGATGAGGATGTCGGCAGCCTGTCGGGATACTCTCACAATGACCCGAATGAGCAGAGAAGTGAAACGTCGAGCGGTCGGGGGGACGGGCGCGAGGGCGGGAGCGTTCTCAACCCTGCCGAACAGGAGCTGCTCGACGAAGAAGCTGGTAAGAAACTGACGCCTTCTGCTTGCTTGGGATTTGAATCTGCCCTTTAGGTCTCTCACTTACATGACTCGTTTTTTTCTGCCTGAACACAGAGCGTATGAAGGGCATTGGCAATCGCCACATGGCAAACCAGGAGTTCACCCGTGCGTACAATGCTTACGCAGCTGCTCTCAAGCTGTCTCCTGTCGGACCCTCCTCCCACGTATTTCTCTCCAATCGTGCTGCGGCTCTCCTTTCTCTCCGCCAGTACCACTCCGCTTCAGTCGATGCGAAGCGGGCTATCGCCCTCGCTCCCGCCTTCGCCAAGGCGCACGCCCGTCTCGGCCAGGCTCTGTATTTTTTACGCGACTACGAAGGAGCCATCATCGCTTATGAAAATGCTGTAATGCATGAGCCCAACAATGATGTTACAAAGTCATATCTGGCAAAGGCGCAGGAGAAGCTCGCCAAGAAGGCTAGGCGCTACGGAGCAGGCGAGGACGGTAGTATTGACAGCAACCATGGGGCAAACCTGAGCATCGCGACAGATCCGAATGGAGCGGCCGGTGTTTTGGGGCACAACGGCGCCATGCTCCACTCGTCACCTCGGGTGCGTGCTGTGGTCCGATCTGAGTTCAATCGTGGCGCCGATGCAAGGAGGGGAAGACCGCTCAATACGGAGACGGAACACAGTGACGAGGATCCCGATTTCGATGAAGCCCTCAAACTCCAGGAGAAAGCAGCCGTTGATCTTGCGGCCAAACGGTATAAGATGGCTGTTGAGCAATATTCTGCCGCTCTCTTCTTGGTCCCTGACGACACCTTCCTCAGCGCTCAGCTTCACATCGGCCGAGCTCATGCCCTGAACTGTCTCTTGAGGCATGAACAGGCCATCAACGACTCCAAGATGGCCGTTAGCATTGACCCCGGATCATCAGAAGCCTACTCCTCCCTTGCGAAGAGCTACTTCTATGATGGAGAATTTGTAGATGCTATCGACGCCTTCGAGCAGAGCAGGAAACTTCTCACTCCAGGAGAGAGCATTAGCATTTTTGATCAGACCTTTCTGGCGAAGGCCAAGGAGAATCTCGAGAAAGAGTTAGAAGAGGAAAAAGCAGCGCGTGAGGCTGGGGAGGAGTCCCCGAGAAGCATAGAGAAGAAGAAGAAAATGCGCGCGAACGGGCTGATCCCGAAGCTCCGACCCCCACGATTCGTTTCTCGGGAGCAGGTGGTTTCCTCCGTGCCGACCGTGCCCTCCATGCCCAAACAGTGGCCGAGTCAATCCCCAAAAAGTTCCTCTGCACTCAAGGTTGGTCCCGAGCGCAAGGTTACTTACATTTCTGAATCTATGGGTTTGCGATTGAATCGCGGTTCAACCGATGGCTTCGTTCGCGTTGTTTCGGTCCGTTCCTCGAGCCCTGGAACACCAATTGCCCGAGAAGGTCACATCATGGAAGGTGATATTCTTCGGGAGGTGGCCGGGGTCGACCTCCGTCGTCCCATCACCAGCGTCATGTGGAGCGACACAGTTGCCCTCATCAAGATCAGCCCTCGTCCGACTGTATTCATTGTGGCAAGAGAGTTGAGTCCCCCTCCGCCCGCCTTCTTTGATGAGTTGGCCAAGGCGTCCAATGTTGAGAAGGACACTGACAGGCTTAACACCACTGATGCTACTGCCGATATATCTGATGACTACGAGGGCGCCGAAAGATCATTCAGCGCGACGGCAGCCGAGTGCTAGTCGCAGCACATCCGAAAGAGCAAAATATAGTAAAGATATTTCGTGTTTTTTCATACTAGCTAGTAGAATATAAATATATGCTCGTACATTTTACATACATATAATATACGCTCGTATTTTATATAATGTACTAGGTAGCATACTATGCATACTCTATACTTAGTATGCATAGTGTGTATGCATAATACTAGCTAGAGTAATATTATGAATGTATACTACTCGTATGCATAATATTATGCATACTCTAGAGTAAGTACGAGCTCGTACCCCAGCAGTACAATTACTCTAAGAGCGTAGTATGCATACTTAGTATTAGAGTAATACTAGCTAGTATGCATAGTACTCCTACTAGTAGTACCTACTAGAGTATGAATAATATTCATAACATGCATAATAGCTGGTATGCATGGGATGCATAATAGTGCATGTCGGAGTCATTGTGGCCCATGTCCGAGAGCTACGTACTATGCCATACTAATAGCTATTACTAATACTTTGTATGGATACTGTACGGCCGGGGATACTAGCTACGTATGCATAGTAGTTTTAGTATACATGGTACTACTAGCTACACACGTATTATGCGCAATAGCTAATATTATTTTTTAAAACTTTATTACTCCTACTAGCTAGTATGCATAGTACATAGGACTCGTACACTAGAGCAACACAACAAACACCAAACCCACTTCCTCCTTCTTACATGCAGTTCCCCTCCAACTGAACGGGACATATGCACATAAATCCCAGATACTATACTGGAGTTGCTCTTGCCTGAATCGACCAGCCCTGGAGATTCCATTGCCGTAGCTTTGGGCGAGCATCAAAGCAGACCAGCGAAAGCCCTTCCCCTTCATCTTTCAGAGTGGTACAACGCAGCCAAGAAGGAAGTGTCATTTCAAGACTTTATCATCGGTAGGCCGCGCATATCCATCCTATCAACGCTCGAATCTACTTCAATTGGGGATCTCGCTTTCAAACGCATACCCATGGTATATACGAGAAACAGCCAGGAGGAGGGGGCGTACCGTGCGGCAATCGTTAGCGGTGCGGACAAGGGCTACACGTATGAAAGCAACTCAAAAGTGGGCTACCCACCTGAGGAGGGCGAACCCCTCGACGTGTCCGATGTGGGGCAGTTAAGCAATGAAGCGGAGCGGATGAAGGACCTCGGCAACAAACACATGTCCAACCAGGTGTGTGTGGAAACAGACACTACTACTCTAGTATTATATATCCGCCTTGAAAACCTCTGATGCCTGTTGTGCACGGTAAAATCCATCTTACGATATCTTGTTTCTCCCTCTTCTCGTCGCTATCCCAGGAATTTACCCGAGCTTTCAACGCCTACTCGGCCGCAGTAAAGCTTTCTCCTGTTGGCCCATCCTCGCACGTTTTCCTTTCGAACCGGGCTGCTGCGCTTTTATCCCTGAAGCGCTATTCGGCCGCAGCCGTTGACGCTCGCCGGGCCGTCGCCCTGGCCCCGGCCTTCGGTAAAGCTCACGCACGTCTTGGTCAGTCCCTATATTTTCTCAAGGATTATGTTGGTGCCGTTGCAGCCTATGAAGATGCAGCCAAGCTTGAGCCAGATAATCCCGTCACTTGGACTTATCTCAAGAAGGCAAAGTCTAAGCTAGCAAAACAGTACGAGAAGGATCAGAGACGTGATCGGGGCGAGGAGCTCAGCGTCACGGCGTCGAAGGATTCCACCATGATTGGCGGGAACAGTATTGCGACTGATCCGCACGCGTCAGCTGCCGTTGTCGGAAGTCATCGCTCGTCGAGCACTCGATTGCTGTCGGTGACCGGGTCGGAGTACAGGAAATCTGGGGCAAATGGTTCGTACCCTTATGAGGTCAAGACTAAACCTATGGGGGATGGGCAAGAGGGCTCGCATTTGATGTCACCCATTGGTATGTCTTCTCCAACAGGCGCGGCGACTTCCATGAATACCGCAGCGACTCCCCATAGATTAAACCTTTCCGATAATGGTGAGGATCCAGACTTTGAGGAGGCTGTCGAGCTGCAGCGTCGCGCTACGGAATACCTCTCCCAAAAGCAGTACCGGAAGGCAGTAGATGAATACTCCGCTGCTCTATTTTTGGTTCCCGACGATGCTGCCCTTAGCTCGCAACTTCACATTGGCCGGGCCCATGCGTTGAATGGTCTCAAGCGGCACGATTCGGCCACAAATGACGCCCGAATGGCATGCAAAATTGATAGGAGCTCGGCCGAGGCTTACTCCGTCCTTGCCAAGAGCCTCTTTTACTCGAAACACTTCGAAGACGCGATCGAAGCTTTCCAGGAAAGTTCACGTTTTCTGTGCCCAGGAGAAGTTCTCTCTGCATTTGACGACTCTTACCTTCAGAGGGCAAAAGAGGCGCTAGAGAATGGGGAAGAAGTCCCCCCAGAAAAGCCATCTGGGACCGTGCCTAAGCTCAAACCCCCACGATTCGTGCCTCGTGATGAGGTTATGGGATCAACGCCCAAACTCCCTTCCATGCCGAAAGAATGGCCTCAGCAGTCACCGAACTCTGAACTCCGCATTGGGCCCGAGCGCGACGTGCTATTTTATTCAGAATCAATGGGAGTCAAACTGAATCGAGGGCCAGATGGCATCGTTCGTATTATGTCCATAGCTCCTATTTCATCTGGCTCGCTAGTTTCGCGCAAGGGAGAAATACATGTCGGCGATGTCGTTCGGGAAGCTGCCAAGGTCGATATGCGTCGTCCCATGACGAAGGTTATGTGGGGAGATACAGTTACTGTGGTGAAACTTGCGCCACGTCCGGTCAAGCTTGTTGTCGCCAAAGAGGAATCACCGGTTCCTCAGAGTGTCAGCGAGGAAATGACAAGGTTGAAAGGTGACAATGTCTCTCTTACTCCATCAAAGAAAGATAAAGGAAAGAAAATTTTCTCTCCTTCAAAAAAAGGTAGAGGAAGGAAGTTTTTCTCGCCTTCCCCTGCTAATGGCGAAGAACCTGTCTCCCAATCTATCGCTAGCAAGACGGAAGGAGAAGATGGTGGAGCGGAAGATGAAGTTAAATTGGATTATTCAGGTGACATGCTTGAGGATTTTCCCCAATGCGCGCCTAATGATGATGAGGACTCGGACGCTGATGGTGTCGATTATCACGAAGGAGACACCGTTGAGAAAAGCATTGTCGGTGACCGTACTTCATCTAGTTCTGACGAAATGCATGGGGGAGCCAAGGATGCAGCCAACGCACCGGAAGTAGGTGACGAAACCAAGGAGTCGAATACTGGTGTAGAAGAGCTGGAAGAAGATGGAGAACCATCAGAATCCCTGGATTCGGCCGATCAAAAGAAATTTGTTTTGGAGCAGCCTCAGCTTTCAAGACCTTCATCCGCGGATGCAATAGATGCATCTTTCAATTTAGAATGGAAGATCTTGTTCAATCCAAACACGAATTATAGCTACAATGACGAATGGTGGGAGAAGACAGCCGAAAGTCGTACTGTTGTCCATGCAAGTGCTGTGACGCGCTTGGTTCGAATTCAGAGAGGGCTGGGCTTTGGTTTGATTCCACCAAGCGAACATTACCGTACACGTATACTTGCTCTGTTCAAAACTCCGGACGTACTTCTCGTCCTCCGGAGGCCGAAGTCCATTTCTGAGGTTCGTAAGCTTCTTGAGGATTCACTTTCTGATGAAGTTGATGTTATGCAAGGTTACTTAATTGCTGAGAGTGTGGTGGATCTCAATATGTGTAAAATGAGGCTTTCACAATTAACGACGCCGACCTCAATTTCTTCTCTTGAAGCTAATTCGAGAGCATCTTTACTTCCTTCCGATATGAAACGATGCACGTGCTTTGAAATTTTCTCACCAACTGAAACGATCGAACTATCTTGTGCTGTTAAGGAAGATGACGAGAGAGAAAATCAGGAAACACCGAGTCTTCTCTATACTGACACCCGGTCCTACCTCGAGACTTCAGCTTGGGAGACAGCACTCTCAATGTCACTGCATGCTGCGAACGCGCCATCGGTTGATGAGGTTGCTCGCCATTACTTCGAGACTGATCAAGCATGGAAGCATGTTATTGTGCGTGGTTCTCTACATTCGCATGTCGTCTATGGGAACATTGATGTACTAAACCGAGCTCTCGAAATCGCTCTTTCCCCTTACGTTTCGATCGATAAAGATGGGGAAACCGAGCAAAAGGAGCTATGCAAAGAAGCAAAGGCAAATATTTTGAACGAGCGAGATGACTTCGGTCTAACAGCATTGATGTATGCCTGCACTCGCAGGCTGCAACCGGGCGTGGCAGCTCTGGTTAAGGCTGGTGCAAATTGTACTGTCACGACTCCGAGAGATCTCAAGAGCCCTGTACACCTCTCAGCGGAATGTTTGGATGAGAAGAGCCTATCCACAGTTCTCTCTTCAAACTCGCCAGCGAGGCCAGATCCAAATGCACTTGACATAAATGGAAGAACACCTATGTACTTAGCTGCGGTGCATGGGAAAACTGCTATTGGAGGAGATGATCACTTGGCTCTGGGCTGCTGTTTATCTGCTCTGGACGCGTGGGGCGGACAAATATATGTTGATGATCCAGAAGGTCGATCGCAGCTCCATCACCCGGTTGCATGCAGGGCAATCGAATGGAAGGCGGCCGAAGTCGAAACGTTGCTCTCTCATATTAACTATTTCTACCCACTGAGAGACGAGACGTCGTCTGGTTTGAGTGTCAAAGAGTCCATTTATTCAACAGCTCAACATATGCACTATCCTATACATGCAGCCCTTGTTACTTTACGCAAACGAATCGCAAATGCCAAAGCTGATGGTTTTAGTGATGGATTTAACGAAGGTGAGAGTCCGCTCGTTGCCACGCTTCGGGTGCTTCTAATGCACGGATTTGATGTTAATGAGAGGATGGAACATATTGAAGTTCGTGGCAATGATGCGGCCGAATTGAATGCGCTAGTGGGTTTCACCCCCCTCCAAGTTCTCGCAGCTGCGGCGCTTGATGCGCAGGATCTTGCATCACAAACCAGCAAGAATAGTGAAGCATGCGAGGGAGGCGATATGGCGACTGTCGAGAGGACTATGATTGAGGGAATTATGCGGTGTCTTTCTGAGACATCGCGGCTTCTCGTTCGATGCGGCGGGCAGATCGGGGCCGCGATTCCTCCGATGGCCCGCAAAAAAGATAGTAATGTTACGAGTAGAAAAAGGATCCCCAAGCCTAACCTTGGTCGTGGTGGCAGCGCACATAGTGCGGGGGAGGCAAGAGAAGATCCTGGCGTCGAAGATGATCCGGATGGTATGACAGCCACGGACCTTCCCCCAGTGAATCGTGCGGACGTAAAGATTGATGAGAACGAAGCCGTTCTACACTTGTTAGGTGGAGAGGATTCACTCGGTGAAGCTAGGGACTCGTGGTTGGAAGAAAAACCTGTTCGTGAAAGCCCTTCGATGAAGCTCTTCCCCAACGTGTCGAAGGAAGAGGCTCGGGGCGACTCATCCTCTTGCACTATTTGCTGGAAGTCGTTTGGGTCCGTTACTAACCGCAGGCAGATGTGTCGGGTAACGAAGCTTTATGTGTGCGATGGGTGCTCTAACAAGAGGATGTATGATAGCAATGCGGTCGAGCATCGCATTTGCGACGGAATTTTTATTCTTGCTCAAGTGGAAGGGTCAAAGGCAGATGAAATAGAGCAAAAGCTTTTTGATGAGGAAAGGCAGCAGCGGCAAGAAGCGCAAAAGAGAGAAAGGGGGGCCAGGATGGCCCGTCCTCCTGATCCCACGGCTCAAGGTGATACAGAAAAGCAGGAATTGTTCCGCGGTGCCATTGAAGCAGGTAATGACGTCATGAAGAATATGCGAGGATTCTTTATGGAAGATGCGGAGGATGATGACAAGCTCGAGAGCATCGCGGGTAAAATGAGTGCGACGCGAGATGCGTTGAACGAACGAGGCGAAAAGCTCGCCGGTTTGGCCGAAAAGTCGGCGGCACTGCAAGATGCCAGCAGAGACTTTGCTGCAATGGCAAAGGAGTTGAACAGGCAGACAAAATCCAGGGGGCTATTTTGGTAATCGGTCGTTCCACCTTGTCCACATGTGCGTTCTCTTATGCCTGGACTTATTACGAGCTCGTATTATTTGGAATTGGAAACTACTACTACTAGAGTAGTACTTGGTGTAGAGTAGCTAGATCGTACTCTACTAAAAGTTGGAGTGCCCTGGCCCCTGGTAAAATGGTAGAGTACATCATGTACCCAGGCACATGCTCAACCAGAATGAAATGTATTTGAAGTACATACGCCGGTAAATGAATTCGTTTTTCAAAACATCCATCTTGACGTCAGCCGACCCACCACGCCTCAAATTTTCTGACGACTGACATGAGTACGAGGTATGTACGTTTAATATGCATATTACAGTAGGGATCCCTATTATTCTTATCCATACGAGTATCATACTAGCTATGCGTACTCTAGTAATAGCTAGTAATACTCTATTATTATGCATACTAGCTATATCATCACGTGACATGAATAAAGTCAGGCATGCGTACAACCGATAAATTCATAGTAGGGGGGGTCAGTCATCAGGTTCCTCACTTTTCACCCTGCCACAGTTCCTTCTCTTTGCTTCATTCCTATCTCTCAGCCAGCTAATACAATACTTGTCCAACTCTATTCCCAAAATGAGCAGAACTCTTTTTTCCGTACTTCTTATACTTGCTTTGGCTTTTCTCTCGGCGGAAGCCTATGGTCCGTCAAGCCAAATTCGGCGTCCCAATTGCGCCAGCCGTTCTTACGCCTTTACCCGGACCCGCATGTCCGAAAATGACAACACCGAAATTGCTTTGTCTACTGTGAACAAAGATGAAGAAGAGGAGCCTATGGATGAAGCAACCCGCATTATGCTGGAAAAACAAAAGAAGGCAGACGAACTTCGTGCCCAGGAAGTCTTCATGAAGAAATCAACCGGCAGATTCATGTGCAGCAACTGCGAATTTGAATATGACCAGGCCAAGGGCGACTCGTACTTGATCGGCGGCTTGATTAAGCCTGATACCCCCTTTGACGACCTCCCTGCCAACTGGCGATGCCCTAGCTGTCGTGCGTCGAAGGATTCTTTCAATGAAATTGTCGAAGAGATTGCTGGATTCGAAGTTAACCAGGGTTACGGGTTCGGCACGAACAGCATGACTGGCGGAGAGAAATCCAGCCTTGTCTGGGGCGGCCTTGGCTTCCTATTCCTCCTTTTACTTTCTGGGTACGCGCTGAACTAAGTCAAACCAGCGAATTCTCAACATGATGTCTTATTTCCCACTGATCCCGACATGAGGCTCGGAACTGATGAGTAATTACATAATACTACAGCACACCAGACCTATTTAGCATGCAAATGACAAACAAAACGCAATAAACTATACATGACATTTGCAAGCATATTCTGATGCCGTCTTTACTACTGCTGCTCCTGCTGCTGCTTAAGCTTTTCGCGGAAAAATTTTGCCGTGCTTGCCGACTCGTCCGACTGGATGGTCTTGGCGTTGGCTGTGGCCGCCATGTCCTTCCATTCTGGATTTTTTTCCTTTGTTTTCTTGCCGACAAACGTCTGTCTGTGGTCATCTGCCCGCCTCATGTCTGTGAGGGGTTCGGGGGGATTTTTCACCAAGTCCTCAACAGCCATGGCGGCCTTTTTGTCAAGCTCCCGATCAAATATTTCGAGCTTTGCCCTGGCTGCTCTACAATTTTCTAGCTTTTTCATTTGGAGAGGTTTGAGCCTTTCACCGGCGGCAATTTTGTCTTCGAATTCTTCGATAGCACAAGATGCGGCGAATAACCTTCCACGTTCTTTCTTCTTTTTCTTCGTGATTAGGCGCTGTCTAGCCAGCTTGGCATACCATTTCCGTCGAAGCTCCACCCTCTCATCCTCCGACATCGCTCCAATAAGTGTGGGATCCAACATAAAGAGGTGGTGGACTATAAGAGCGGTCGCAACGCTCAGATTAAGACTGTCAGCGAATCCTCTCAGGGGCAGGTAGACGCGCATGTCTGCGCCATGAAGCATCTCTGCCGTGCAACCGACCGCTTCGGTACCCATGACAATTGCCAGGCGCTCCGGGATGGCAGCACCACTGCGAGCTTGAGCCAGCTTGTCGGTTTCGAGACAAACAGCTTCTTGGCCGAGATCAGTGGCCCAAACCTCGTAGCCTTCTTCTCTTAGGACTTTGAGACACTCCCCAGTCGAATCAAAATCTCGCACGGTCAACCACTCGGTCGCTCGTTGTGCAAACAAATGATGCAAAGCCCTTTCCTTTAGCTCTGTCTTGTTAGCAGATTTCACTATTTTTCCTGTGGACGTGAAAAGTTTTGCCTTTGTGCCGTTATCGTGGCCCTCCGTGGCACTGCCATACTCCTCGCCTTCAAGGTCAACTTCTCCTCGGAGAGAAGTGATGGAAGGGGGGTTTATGACCCAAATCTGCTGCACACCAAGCGCTTCTGCAGTCCGATGGATTGCCGAGTAATTGTGGTCATTGGTGCAGCGCTCAATGACAACGACAAGCCTAGATGTGCGGTGACGAATGACGCACTCAGCCTTGCGGATGAGTCTTTGGTCGAGAGATGGGGAATCAATGACCTCGCCGTCAGACGGAGGCGGGGCAACTATAGTTTTTTTTCCTCTCCCTGATTTTTTCTGAGATTTCTGGAATTTATTGACGACCCATATCGACGCAAAAGCGAAGGAGACCCCGACGACGAAGGAACTCGCATGTAGGGAGGGCGGAGGCATGTTTTGCGATGCGAGTGAAGTGACGGCTTGGGCTCAATGAGCATGGTGTGTTACGATGTTGCGATCCGTACAAGCCGCCGGGAGAATGAAGCCTAACAGCTTGATTTGAGTACTTGAGTGCCGGCCGGTATTAATCTTAATACTATTATTATGCACATATGCATAAATACATTATATATATGTATATATTATACTCTAGAGTATTTGTGTCTGTATCCATACTCTAGAGTACTAATCTAGTATGCATAGCTAATAGAGTACGAGTAGTATGCATAGGCATATTATTGCATACTGTGTGTTTCACATCGGTTTTATCAACATCAGATGGATGACGTACAGACCACCTGATCGTGGGGATCGGCAGATCGGGGCATGTCGGCATCAGCAACCAAATAACTCGGCAATAAAACCGCGAGGCCGAAGCCCAAACTCCAACTCTGGTCGTCATGCACGATACGAAGCGGCGGGTCAATATGATATGAATCCCATTAAGCTATGAAGGATCTTCTTGGTGCCTGTTGGAGGGTCAACGGGCGGAGCCTTCGCCTCATTTGCTACGGTCAGTCGATTGCTCTCAGTCTCGCCCTGGTTTCATCCGCTTCGTCTACAATCGAGGCTCAATTCAATGTTGTCATTCCCGTAACAATGTCGGGGATTTGCTACCTGGTCCTGTCTCTACATTTGGTGGGACTTGGCGGATTGCAGGGAAGACAGAAAATGCGTCAAGTTACTTATGAATCCAACGATACTTATCAAGTACAACGAAGAGAGGACTCCAACTGTCTTGGATCACCTCGGCTTCAGGCTCCCTGGTGGAACTATATGGTGATTGCATTCCTTGATGTGCAAGCGAACTACGTCTTCATGCAATCATTCCGATACACCTCATTGACGAGCGCGCAGTTGTTGTCGTCGCTGGCCGTTCCTTCGGCCATGACTTTTTCTAAGATTATTTTGAATCGACAATTTCAATCGAGGCACTTTTTGGGCGCCGTGACGTGCATACTGGGAGGAATAGTGATGGTGTGGTCCGATCTTAGTTACGTGAAAAAAGATGGAGCCGAAAACGATGGTGTCTTTCATCCCAACTCGGCTTTTGGCGACCTCTTCGCTATTATTGGGGCTTGCCTGTACGGGTTAACGGACACGATCGCCGAGCACTTTGTGAAAAATGGTAGCCGTACCGAGTATCTTGGTATGATGGGACTATTTGGTGCTATAATTAGCTTTGTTCAGGCACTTGCACTTGAATGGCCAGAACTGCAGGAAATCATTTCAGTTGCAGATGTTAGGTTATTTCTAGTCATTGCGTGGTATGTGGTTTGCCTAACCTATTGCTATATGGCTTTCAGCTGTTTTCTAGAAGTTGCGGATGTTACGCTGTTGATTCTGTCGCTGCAAACAAGTCAGCTATGGGTATCACTGTTTTCGGTTGTTGTGCAAAATATATCTCCTCTGCCTTCGTTCTACGTTGCGGTTGTTCTTATGGTTTGTGGTGTATTTATTTACGAGGCGGGACCATCCGAGACGAACAGGAAAGAGAGAAGTACAGTGCCAGTAGACAATGAGAGCCCTCCTCGCCTTCACGAGAGTGCGCTGTTGCTGGCGGCCGGCTATGGCTCAACGTACGACATGAGGGAGGAAGTTAGGGTACAAGAAGTTTGACTCTCGTGAGCCGTGCTACCGTGGAACATAAAAGCTTTAGATCTATGTACTAGCTAGAGCACCCAAAGTAAACGGTTTTTCCATCTACAACAACATATCAATATGTTCTAGAGGACCTAACGTGAACTGATTTCTTCTACGATACCTTAGCAGTATGTTCATGCCCTTGTTGCTACCCCGTGAACCAGAAAAAAGATAGAAGAGCCAAACGCACTTTGGTTCTTTGGAGGCTAGACGGAGTGAACGCAGCTTCCCGACTGTTGCCGAAGTATTCTCTCTCTAAGCTCCGGGACCTTGGAAACTACATGCTCGTCGTACGGTCGCGTCTCGTAGTCTATATGGACGAAGCATCGCTCGACCTCTTCCATGGCCTCGACTTCGTATTGTAGATCCATACCCAAGTCGTGGCTTTCCAGTAGGAGCGTATGTCGCGGCAAGACCACCTCGAGCTCAACTAAAAACTTTGGGCCAAAGTGGTATGCGCGGCAAACGTCAACGATCATTTTCTTATCAAAATTGCTGGCGAGTTCCATAATCTCATCAATAAACTCATCTGGCGCCGACTTGCCCGTGAGCTGCTCTATCTGCTCCTTCCCTGTCTCGTACCAACTGTAGATAATGTAAAGACTGATCACGATGGCGCCCAGGGGGTCAAGGAACCAGAGCCGCTGGGACTTGAGCGCGAATAAGAGGGCGGCAGCGGCTACAGCGTTGGAGAGACAGTCGTTCCAATGGTCTTGAGCCAGGGCTTCCACGGTAGGGTCGGCCACCTTGACGGTCTGCTTACCGGATTTATTGACAATACGGGTCCTGGCGGCCCTGTTGCACAGTGCCCAGAGGCAGACTTTGATGAAAACTATGATCAGCATGCCAAAGAAGGCGTTAAGGTCCTCCCGAGCCTTCCATATGATCCCCTTATCAAAGAGGAGGGCGCTGCAACTTTCCTTGAGGATCTCGAAAGACGCCATTCCCATCAGGGCCGCGCATATCAGCACGCCTAGCGGTTCGAGACGAGAGGCTCCAGCGGGATACAATGCGGACGAGCGGGACAGAGATGAGTGTCTCTCGGTATAATTGAGTACCAGCTGAGACACGACGTCAAGGGTGGAATCCGTGAGGGCGGCGAGGACGGATAGGGACAGCGTCGTCGCGTAGGCGGCAACTTTAGAGATGAGGATGATGATGTTAGTCCACAGGCTGAGTTCGATGGCAAGACGTCGGAGCTGGGTGTCGTACCGTTTGGATTGGGATGACGCCGACATCAGGTCGGACATCGATTCAGTTCCATCCTCATCAACATTAGGCCGCGTAGAACTCCCATCGTGCACCACGGTCGTCAAAAGAAAGGCAACCTTTTCGGGGTTGGAACGAGCAGGGGGGCGGCCACTGTTTCTGCTTCCGCTACCGTTGTCGTCGCCGTCCATATCAATACCACTGGCGACAGCAGCGACACTGCCGTAGCCAGGCGCAAGTGGCCCGCAACCTTCTCGACCGCTGCTCATCGAGCTCGTGTCTTCGCCTCCCTTGGGGATAAGATCTCGTTCGCTTTCATTGGGCCCCATATGATTGCTAAATGTGCAATGATAAGCGATTTTGAGATTTGAGAGCCTCGAGGTCGTTGATGTCTCCGCGTTGACCATCGACTGAATTCGTAGTAAATACAAAATATGGGAGGTACGTGTACGTAATAGTTAGCGTACTACGAGCTCGTACTAGAGTACGAGTCGTATGCCATAGTACTCCTAATACTCTAGCTAGAGTACAGTATCCACACAAACAGATAAATAATAATATTATGCATAATAACCATACTCCTACTAGTAGCTAGTACAAATACCAAGAAATACCCTTGCTGCTATGATACTAGCAGAAGCTCTTTATAACGTCTCATACAATGGTGCAACTGCTGCCACTTTCCCCTTGTTTTATTGATCCCGCGATCCCGACGAGATCTGCGAAGGAGTTCGATCGTAATCGTCCTCTAAGGGAGGGCAGCGACCTGTTATCGTCGTCGTCGTCTTCCTGATCATTGTGAGCCGTAAGGAATAGGGTTAAGCTTACCTCCTTGCCCGATGAGATCTGTCCAGGATCCAACTCAACGCAAGCCGAATGGACCGGTTTACTTCCAAAATCAAGCAAAAATCCTTGCCACCAGAGCCGAAGCTCACAACGAAGCGCTTCCTCTTCACACCGCCCCTCCAGCATCCGCTTAACGTCGCCAACAGTTATTTTCTTCAAATCCTGTTCCCCCAGATCCACGCGCCCGGTCGGAAGGACAGATAAGGCTGATACCACGGAAAGTTTAGTCATGCTGTCTATTTTGATTTATTGACAACCAAGAAAATGAACCACGTATTTTTAGTACAACTCCTCTAGTAGTATATTATTATTTATTTTTATGAGCAACTGACATACGCACCTACTAGCTAGTAGGAAGATTCGGAACTGACTTTTTTTCCACCTACAGCCAATCTCAAACTTTCCCCACAATCTTGATGAGTGGCTTCAACGGCGAGGTAAGGTTTTCGCAATGATGAAGAAGCGACGATCGGACAAAAACAATTATCGCTATGGCAGCTTTGCTGCTGCGATGACGGTTCGTCTCATAGTCGCCATCACCCTTGCGGCTTCCATATTTATTTTTATCTCGACGCTACAAGTGAGAGGCGGCGCTTCGTCCCCAATTTCTTTAAAATCATGGTCTGCAGAGAAATGGGCATCGAGTGAGCCGCACCGTCGGACAGCGTTATCTTTCCTTTCTTCCTTCTCGGGGCTTCTATCGGGGACTTACGCCAGAAAGATCAGTAGACGTTTGTATTCATATTTTGGTCGGGGCGATCTCATGGGTGCAAGCGGAGGACCGGCGTATGGTGGACCTGCCCCTCGAACCGAAAGTCGTGTGTCAGAGACTGCCTCCAATCTGGTGCAGAACCTCCTTGTTGAAGTGACCGGAGACAAATCGAGGCGAAGGAGGATGGGGCAGGCTTGTCAGCAAAGGTTGGGATCGTTGACTAAAACTAACATAGACGAAAGACACGATGCCGACTCGGTTGAGCTGGTCAAGTCAAGTTCGCAAAGTTGGCAGGATCCAGATAGATTGTTGGGAGAGAGAAAAAACGTTTACCAATCAAATACCTTTGAAGTTGAGGTCCAAGCTGCTGGAGCGCTTATAAGCAAACATGATATTGAATCGCAAACGCCGGGTGTTGTCACTGACATTGGTGAAGATGTGGAGCCATATGAAGGCATGATGTTGCAAGTGCTTCCATTGGATTGGGTAGAAGAAATATCCAAGGGTGGGGTAGAAACATTTGATTCAAATTATCAGATCGCACGCAGTAGCAGTGATAGTGAAGGTACATATGCATCTACTCAAGATTCAGCTGGTGAACCCTTGCCTTGTGTGTCTTCGTCTCATATAGGAACTATTTCTGACGAAGTGATTCAATATGAGCTTCTAGAACGCATAAAAATGCAACTTGGATTGGTCGATAATCATTACCTCGATTTTATGTATCGACCAGTCCTTCAAACTCCTGATGAGGAGGAGGAAAATCGGGGTTATGAATGGACGGAAGATCACGCTTTTGCTGGCGGTTCTCACGGGGAGGTCTGGAGGGCTCGCCGCAAGTGCCCCTCACAATCTGAGTCTGGTGGCCTTCGCCCGCCGTGCAACGAGGGGAAGAAGCTAATAATGAAACGTTTGAAAGTCGAACATGGATACGATTTTATGGAAGCTGGTTTGCGAGAGGTCTACTTTGGGG
>Ga0315315_10002104_pt1 | contig 18278 bp, 14 predicted proteins | sample M140m3416metaG_FD_203699 | JGI IMG/M metagenome (GOLD analysis project Ga0315315, IMG submission 203699) | Ammonia-oxidizing marine archaeal communities from Monterey Bay, California, United States - M1 40m 3416 | ecosystem: Environmental > Aquatic > Marine > Intertidal zone | place: USA... | reverse complement strand
CGTTATAATGTCGTTAACAGTCTTTATATCCATGATGTATATGTGCTTTTATTATTGTGTGACTTGTAATAGGTGTCCTTGAAGTCTCTGAGTTGTTGTAGGATGGCCTCCTCTTTACGTTCTCCGATCTTTGTGTCCGCATCCTGGGCCATCTGTTGTGTCCAGTAGGAGACACCCATCGAAAGGGCATCAAGTCTATCATCGTGTGTTAACGCCCCTTTTTCTCGTGTAAGGCGAGAGAGCTGGAACATTAGCTGGTATTTTAGCTGTGTTTCGATGGGATACTTTTGGGCGGAGTCGTAGTCGTTCTTGATGACCTTAGGGTCGATAACAAGCCTGTGTTGGTTAAGGACGGGTTCAAGGGTGTCTACTATTCGCCTTTCCTTTTGGATGTTATGTCTGATCTCCTCGACGGTGCAAGGGTAGATCTTAGTGAGATAGGGCTTAATGATCTCCACAAACATGCCGTCACCAAAGTTACTTTCCACCACAATAACATTAACCTTGTTCATCTTGGCCTTCATGGTAAGGACCTTAAGAACCTTTTCGTCGTATCCTCCTTGCATACCACCGGCATCGGTAACATACAGGTAGCCGTTAAGCATCTTGACGACAGCCCAAGAGGTCTCGTCTTTACCACGTCCTGATGGGTCAATAGCAAGGACACTTCCGGTGTAAGGCACGTGGTCCCCTACAAGCTTCATAGGACGAAAGAAGCGGTCCCCGGTGAACCCGACGTTCGGCACAGTGCTGTCCCAAGCGTTCTCAGGGACTTGCGCCCACACAAGCTTTTCGGGTGCCGTCTCGTTATCAAGATCCATAACAATAAGGTCATTGATCTTTAATGGATAGCGGTCCAAGTCAGACAGCTTAGGGTCCAGCATGAACTGCATGGCGAACCCTGACTTACCATAGGATGCTTCACGCTCGGCTAGGTCGATGTCATTGAAGCGTGTGGGTTCGGTAGGGTCTCCGACGTTATCGTCATCGATACAGGAGTCAGCTATGTTACCCTTGTAGATCTTTTCGGACTTGTCCTTTGTTATCTTCTTTGCTGGCCACACGCGCATCTCGTAGTCACGCTCAAGCATCTTGTTATAGATACTGTCCTCACACTGAGGTGTCCCAAGGAAAAGGATGCGGCTGTTGTCCTCAGGCTTAAGGATAGCTTCGAACTCCTTGACTTGCTCTGAGAGCTTGTCACGCATCGACTGGGTGGCTGAGTTGTTAGGGACTTCTACGTCATCAGCAACAATGATGTCAGCACGGCTACCGGTAAGCTGGGATGTTATACCAAGAGACTTGACCGAGGGAGCGTGAGATGCTTGGGCTGGTCCGACATCAAAGGAGATCTTAGAGAAGCGTTGTTTATCCCCAGGCATCAGGTGAGCCAAGACGGGCATCTCGTGGATCAACCTAAGGGTGAACGTAGAGAAATCATCAGCGCGGTTCTTGGATGCCGAGACAACAAGGATGTTCTTTTGTGGATCTAGGAGGAGTTGGTGGACTACAAAGGCAGAACAGATCCATGACTTACCGACACCTCGGAACCCTTGGATAACACCTCGGCGTGGACCGTTTTGCATCCACTCGGCTATCTCATATTGGATAGGGGTGGGTGCGGGTAGCGTAAGGTGGTTCCATGTCATCCAAAGGAAGTTACGGAAGTCCTTAAGCTGTGGTGGGATGTCACTCATTCATTGACAACTTTATCAGTCGGATCTTCGAAGGGAAGTAAATTTACAAGTGCCTCCAAGGGTGAATCCTTAGTGATGCTTGCAGTGATGTTATTGTCCTTAAGTAACTGACGTGCAGCGTTTAACAAGGCAGGAGGTGCTTCACCACTTTTGATTTGGTCGATGAATGTGTCGATGAGAAGGTCTTGTAAACCCTCCATCTTGATGCTTCGTTTTTCGTCGCTCATTTTTGTTTATTCTTTAAGAGGTGTCGTATCTTTATTAACATATAGATCAACGTCGAGAGTCCTACCGCAATAGCCACAGTGGTGTTAACTTGTTCGAGTGTTATGTTTGCAATCAATCCGGTGATACCTACTAAGGGTGTATTGACTGAGGAGTTCATCTGTTATTATGTGGCAAGGGTGCTTCCGAAGACAACGAAGTCAACTTGACGCCCCGTAGCAACGCCTTCGGTAATAATTATTTCAAATTCACCTACATCTTTACTAGCAATGACAACCTGTCCGTCATCGTGTGAATTTCCGCTCGCGGCAGATAAGGACGCCATTACCGTGTAATTAGCTGAAGTTACGTTATTTAATAAATAGATTTTACGTTTAAAGTTTGTGACAGTTTCATTCTGTGTCTGTGTTATATCAACATTATACGATTGTGTAACAACCTGAGACGATTCTGTATCATAAGTTACTGATCCATAACACCTAGGAACTAACGGGCTGTGTTTAAGAACGTCAGGTGTTACTACACCATAGCTACCGCTTTGGGCTTCCATGTTAGCTTTAGTAGCTTTGGTCACCTTGTTTTGTGTTACCGCTTGATCGCCTATTTTAGTCTCCGTTACAGCTAGGTTGCCGATTTTGCTTTCTATAACACAACCAGTCGCTAGCTCAACTGATCCTACTGTTCCATTCTGGATTTTAGCCGCGTTAATAGCATTGTCTGCAATCTTCGCGTTAGTGACTGCGCTGTTAATTATGCGGTCTTCTGAGATTGAGTTTGTTGCAATCTTAGGAGCGGTCACAGCACCGGCTGCAATAACACCTGATGTTACACTTTGAAGACCAGCGTTTGTGTCGGCTGCATCCTCGGTCATCTCCTGTGCGGCAAAGAGACCTTGCTTATAGGCAGTATCGAGATCGCTTTCACTTAACACAGCGCCTGACTTAAAGTCAATCGAAGGTATAACTGAGGTGGTCCGATAGACGCGCACTGAGCTAGAAGGATAGATCAACGGGTGACTGTCCCACGATGCTCCTGTATAAGTAACAGTCTGGGTATCGAGGTTGACCGTGTATCCGTATCCGTCCCCGCTTTCTACGGTTAAAACAGTTCTGGCTCCGTTTGAAGCGATAGCAATAACAGTAATGTCATCGGCGCTTAATACGTCAAAACCATAGGTAATTGATTTACTTGTTACGTCGTCGGTTTCGTAGAATGATAGTCCACTTGTGTCAGGCATGGTGTTTTATAAGGTTGGGATAGGGTTGTTAAGTTCTTCAGAAACAGATTTTTGTAGCTGTCGTTGATTAGTGTTAATGTCTTTAACGCGTTGAATAAGCTCGGGAAACTCTGCGCTCATCTCACGTTTAGCCTTACGCCTGTAAGCGCCAAGAACTCTGTTAATCTCTTTAATACGAGGGTCTTTAGAGACCAGTTCAGCTTGTCCTCCGGCTTCTTTGACCGTCTTGGTGACAGCTTTAAACTGCCTTGAATTGACTAAACCTTTTAGCGCGTCACGCAAAGTGCGTCCGTTTATAGTTGTTGTAGATGTTAATTCAAGAAACCTGTCGTAGGCTTGTCGTCCTTCAGCGTTATAGAAGGTCTGCATGTCCGTTTCTTTGTTTCCAATAAAGTTTGGCGAAGGCATATCAAACCCGTGAACTAGCTCTTGTAAGGTCTTATCTACGCTGTCGTTCTTTTTACTTGATATGTAGATAGGATTCATAACACCAAGAAGTCCTAGTGGGTTTTGTTTATAAATAGCCTCACCTAAGAATGTCCTTTTGGGTGGTATCTTTTCATCAGCAATAGGAAGTTTACGTAACACCGCATCTAATACACTGCGTGATTCACGAATCATTACTTCACTTTCACCCATGTCTTTAAATTGGTTAACTGACATAGGCACTGCCATGCCACTAACAATATCTCGACCGATCTTAGGACCGTAGATGTCAGGCTGTTGCACTGCATTCAAGACGTTGTTTAGACCGCGAAGGAAAGACTTATCTGTTATATTTTCAGCCATTCCAAAAGCGAGCGCCATAAACGACTCTTGGCTTCCTTGCTCTATCTTTGGGTTCATTGACATATGTTCAGCAAAGTCAGCCGCAATTCCAATCATCGTCGCAAATGGATCAAGCCTTTGATAACTTACATATGTTGGATTGTTTTCATCACCAATAACAAATGAGTTAGGCTGCCATCCCGTAGCTCTAAGTGCTTTTAATTCAGCAGGATTACGTGGTCCACTTCCGGTAATCTTATCTTTGTTTAAGTAAGCGTAATAAAGCAATGCGGCGCTTCCTGCTGTAGCGGTAGCCATGCGTCCACTGTATTCAGCTTTCTGCATTGGACTCATTGCTGCCATTTCAGCACGTCTCTGCGCTGCGCGTTTAGACATCATTGGTGCAATCTGTTCGTAAGCGGCACCAAACATTGTCCTCTTTAACCCAAATGAAAGGATCTGTGCGGGCGTATTAACAAACGGAAGGATTAGTGTTAATGGCGGAAATTTCTCCCTCGCTCTGTTCACAAGACTAACGAACTCCCCTTGATTAGGATCAGTAAAGGTTACTTCCCGTGTGTATTGTTTGGTCTCTTCCAGAAGCTTTAGCGCGTCTTGATCTCGCAAGAATTTATCTTTATTCTCTAATGTTAATCTCCGTAGTTCATTGGGTATCAACATCGGGTTGTCTATCGCCTCACCAGCGCGTTCTCCTTTAAGAACGTTTTCACGTGCTTGTTTTGCGAGCTTAGACATTATTGCGCTTTCGCTATACATCGCTCCATCTTCCAAGAACGACTTTTCCATTGTCTGTTTAATCCAAGCTTCTTTGGCTTCAACTGGTTTGTTAATCCATTTTGGATCGGTGTAAACGTGGTTGGCCAGTCTTTCGCGTAGGTTAGATAAACCGGCTGCTGCTTTGTTCATGGAATCACCACCAGCGTTCAACGCAAAAGGAAGGTTAAACCAAGTGTTAACCCATCCCATCGCTTTACCTGAGGTGCTGTCCTTGTTCATTCCATAAAGCTCGGGGTCGAGCGCGTCAATGTTAGGTCTCCCATTTGCCTCGGTAAACGGCGAAGGACCACCTGTAACAACATCTGATTTTGTCCGTGTTGCTTTAGACCCTGCTTTAATAACCATACGGAAGTCCTCGGCTTGTTGGTGAAACTTTAGTGCTTCTTTAAAGACTTGCATTTGAGCCTCGTCTCCTCTCAGTGCGCCAACCCCTGCCCCTACGATGCGTTCCATCTTGGTTAAGAATCTCACTGCCAATGGCATAGACACGTTCAGTGTAGTGGTGGCAGGTCCAGATAGAAGGTTACGTTGAAACAGTCTAATACCAAAATTCGTAAACTTATCAAACCGACTCATCTGCGACATTTCATTAATCTTGACAAACGCATCCAAAGGACTTTCTCCATCAGCCGCAAACATCATGCGTTTCATAAAGGTGTCGAATCCTTTCTCCATGTCGCCAGGTCTAGATTTTAACCATGAGTTAACAGCCTTTTTAGTCGTGAAACCGCGTCCAGTGCTGTTAATGGCTTCGGTTCTGCGCTTCACATACGCGCTTTTTTGCTTTCGAAGTTCTTGTAAACGTGTTTTAGCGGGAGTCTTAAGAAGACGGTTACGGGCTTTTTGAGCGTTACTGAGTTCCACAAACTGTTGGTCTGTTAACTTCGAAAGAGACTGCACCTCTTCAATGACTTGTTGGATGTCATTCTCTTCTCGGATCATCCGTTTAGCCGAATCAATCCTAACAAGTATATCCTCCATTTCTGGATCAGCTTTGATTTCATCGGGAAGTGGTTTTCCTTTAGCTGGCTCATCTCCTTTCAATAGTTTGTTACGGAGTCCATCCAAGGTTTCCTGTGCGCTGGCAATCTTAACTTTCCGATCTGCTTTAGATTTAACAATCTTTCGAAGTTCAGCAACCGTAGTTGTTGTGGTTTTCTTTGCTTCAGATGCACGTTGTCTCTCAAGCTCTTTCGTTTTAACGCGAGCTTTATAATCTTTAGCGTCCATCGTATCAACGTAATACTCCTCTTCACGCAAGGTAATGATGTCTTGTTCGTCTTTAAAGGCTTGGTCGTGATACTTAATTTTCTCTTCTAACGAACGCACCTCCTTATTCAGCTTGTGTGTATCAGCGTCATCATCTTTAGGTGCCTTTGCTTCTCCTGTTATTTCATCTGGATCTTTACCAGACAGACCTGCTGATTGTTTACGTTTAAGTTCTAGTTGCTTCTCTAGAGTAGCCTTACGTTTTTCAAGACGTTCTTTTTCGTTTAAACGCTTACGGTTGATTTCTTTTTGTTTAACTTTAGTTCCGTTACCAGAGGAAGGGTCAATGGCTTGGTCAGCTTCATTTAATATCTCGTCCACCGTCTCATCCATGTCTTGCAGATTTATCTCTGCAACCGCGTCTGCAAGGTCGTCATCGTCAGCAATGACCTGTGCCATAGCTACATCATAGTCTTCGGTTTGTTTTGTAGCTGCGCTTTTAATTCCAAGATTCTGCTGCATGGCTTGTACAAACCCAGTCTTACGATCTAGTAATCCTTTAGAGAATTCGGTTCCATAGTTAGCTTGAACAGCAGTAAAGTATTTCAACCTACGTTGTTCTTGTGTAGCAAGGATCTTTATACGGTCGAGTTTTACCTGAGACGCTCCACTCGCTTTTAGTTTGTCCCATTGGGCTCCAAGTGTTGTTAATTGATCGACTGAGGCTTGCATACCAAACAACGCAACTTGTTGTCCGGCACGTGCTTCCTTCATCGCTGCCAGCTTTGAATCGTCGTCCAGAAGACCGCCTTTAATAGCTTTATCAATTCCATCCGCGTTCATTCCGCTTGCCCGTAGAATCGTCATCATTTCGGCGGCTCGCTTTTCCGGGCTTGCAACGTCCTTTGCTACTAACTCAGGAACAAACCGTTTAAAGATGTCGTCCATTTCCGCTTTTGTTTGGGAACCTAAGATGGCTTCCGTAATACGGGCGTTTGCCATTATGGCTTGCTCACCACTTACACGTTCAAACTCATCTGGTAAATCGGTTTCAAAAGGATCGACACTCCCCTCAGGTTCCGCTTGTCCGGGTTTTGGTCCGGCAATCAGTTTATCAACATCAACATCCTCAAGCTCTTTTTCGACTTTTTTAGACATCTCCTGTCCTTCGGGAGTTTCTGTTCCGCTTTTTACAAGCGCCTCATCGTGATCGTCTTTTGCTTGTTTTAGTTTTTGGGCAGCTTCGGGTGTTCCATCAAAGTTCTTGAGAGACTTTAACAATTTAGCGCCGGTCCACACTAAGCCTCCAACAGCGCCTCCGATGGCTCCTCCTTCAATAACATTCTTGATCCGACCCTCAAACTCGGAGTCTTCTTGGTTAGACTTCAAGTATTCTGTTACCGGGTAAAGAAGATCCGTATGTTCCGACAGTAAGTCGCTTAAACGAGCTTCATGGCCGTCAAAGGCGACGAAGTCTGCTATGGCTCCTGTTGATATTCCTTTAATTGTTTTAGCTGTTTTGCTAGTGAATTTAAGAGCGGTGGCAGCTTTACCTGCTTTACTTAACAAGCCCACGGCGAATCCACCTGGAATCAATCCAGAAGCAAACTGTGTAATACCTTCAGCAAGTCCTCCAGCAATTCCCGTCGGTCTTCCGAAGGCTCGTTTGTTATAGAACTCTTCGTCCATGTCAAACATGTCACCAAGAACCATATCTGCGACACCTACCAGAGACCTGCCAAATCCTTCAAACCCTGATGCAACGCCGACTGCGACATCCTCAAGAATACCAGGATCGTCTTGTTCAGTGTCACCGGGAATGTCTAAGTGTTCGTAGTCAGGGTCAGTTAGTGAAGCCCGCATTGTGAGGTCGGGCGACGACATTGATGTGAAAGAATTAACCGTCTTTGGAAATATATTCATATGGTAAAATTATTTATTGTTATCTTCTTTTGCGGGAAGTCCGAAGCCTATCTTACGCGCTAGTTCTACTTGATCAGTTCGGAATTGATTCCGCTCTTCCTCGCTCCCACCGGGAAAATACATATTAAACAATTCGTCTAATTTATCGAACACGTTGTAAGCTCCTTCCCGTGCTGCATAGTAACTATAGATGTGCGTCTTAGGCGTTTCTTTTCTTTCGTAAAGTGGAGGAGTTCTATTTTTACCGTCAGGAGAAACACCTTCTGGGTTTAAGTCGAGCGAGTAAGAGGCATATTTTGATGGTTTAACGGCGGCCCCGTTTCGGTGTATTTCCATAGGCAGGCCGATGTTTTTTGAACGTGCTATAGCCTGTTTTTGTATTTCTTCTTCTTTTCCAAACTGTTTTTTACGAGCGAAATGACCTGCATTGATTGCGTGTCTTTTATAGTATGATCCTTCGTTTAGCAGTGTTTTACGATAAACTTGCTCAATCAACTTTTGACGTTTAGTTATATCAGGGTTGCTATTTAACATCGCTTCTCTAGCCGCCTCATCTTCCATAGTTTTGTTAAAGCGGTCTAGAGCTTGTTCCGTTGTTTCATCCGGCAGCGTTGGAACGATCTTTCCGTCTTCGTCTAGAAGGTCATTATCTTGCTGCTGTTGTTCCAAGGCTTTCGCAACTTTTGCGGCGGCCCTTTCCGGTGTATCTAATATAGTTACACCTGCGTCTCGTTGTAGATCACTTAGGTTATTTCCACTTCGGAACTTATTAGCTTGTTCTCGTAACGCAGCCAAGGAGTCATCAGATATTTTTCCCGCTTCTTCTGTGTAGTATTTTTCTACTAGATCACGGTAATACGATTTTATTCCTACTGTTTCCCCTTGTTCGTTCATAAGGTCAAACACGCGGGCTTTCTTGTAACCTCGTTTTACAAACTCTTTAATAACATCTCGTTCGGCTCGGGCGTTTGCGTCTTGCCAAGCTTCTAAAGGAGCCGCATAAAGGATCTTGTTCCATGATTCCTTGACCGTGGTTCCCCAGTCGTCTTCTTTCGTGACTTTCAATCCTGATACATCTTTTCCAAGTTGCTCCCATTTTGCAACAATAGCGTCTGGATCTGTATATTGACGTTTAAGATCAGCCGCTCCAAGACCTTCAAAGATGGGTCTTCTGTTGTCAATCAAGGCGTAGAAATCGACATTGTCGTCATTGATGTCAAACCTCGAAATTAACTCCTTTACGCGTGACGCTTCGGTAATAATTTCGTCGCGCTCCTTTTCTCCAATCTGAGAATTTCTGTAAAGCTTGTATGCGGCGACTATTTCTTTTGACAACGCTTCATCTGCTTTGTCTGTCGTGAACTCCCCATCTTCCGTTTGAACTAAGATGTTAGCGATGTTGATTTTATGCTTATCAGCAAGGTCATCTCCTAAGGGGTCATCCGCGTATTCCCTACGCCGTTCTTCCGTGTCGATTAGTCGCTGTAGTTTTGAGATGTAGTCGTTAGTGTATCGTTTACCATTTAATAACAACTTTCCCTCTTTTACTTGCTCCAAGAACGTGTCGATAGTGTTTAGGTTTTCTTGGATGTTAGCTCCAAGGTTATCGAGTGACCTCTCTTCAATTTTCTTTCTCCATGTTGTAGAAGTGTGGTTTTTTATAATTCCTTTTTGAATTGAGTTAAGACCATCAGTGTATTTCGCATTGTCTATCGCATTAAGCTGTTTAGCTTTATCAGTCCTCTCTTTTGTTATAGTGTTGACAGAGAGTTCTGTTTCCTGTTTTGGAGTCAGCTTAACTGGTTTGGTGTCTTTTGTTATCGCTCCGTCTTCGCCGTCGTTAATGTAGGAACCATCTCCTTTAGGTTGAAGCCGTCCTTCGCTAACAAGTTTAAACACACCTTCGGGGGTCGTCTTGCTTGAAGCCTTTTCAATTTTGATTGGAACGTTTTCCAAGTTAAATATCTTACCTGTTTCATCTACCAGTGAGACCTGAGAAAGAACGCTCTCTTTACCTAATTGTGCGGGATTACCAGCGACGCTTACGTAATCAGCACTTCCGCTCATAAATTGTTCTAGAGAGTTTAAGTCGCTGTCTGCTTCCTTTTGGATTGTCTCAAGCCCTGCTGAACGAATCCTTGGACCACTCTGAGGCACTCTCGGTAATTTAGGTTTCTCTTCGTTAACAATAGGATCTTTCGGCTCCACTTGAAAGGGATCATCGGACGGAAGAAGTGTTCCCCCTGCTGCTTCAATATAAGCCACACCCGGCACCGGATCGCCCGGAAGACTCGGTATTTCTCCGTCATCGTTAACCTCAAGAGCAGGTGGTTCATCCGACGTGAAAACATTAGAATCATCTGGTAAAAGTATGTTATCAATCGCAGATGCTTCAGTAAATTTATGTTGTTTTTCAATTAAGGTAGCATGGGTTTTACCAGCGAGTCCCGGAATTCTACGTAACATCTCATTGTGTAACGCTTTTTGGTGAGAGGAATTCGCGACCATTGCATCTACTTCACCTGGTATCACGTCGTTGTAACGCTTCTCAAGCTCTGCAATTGGGTCTTCAGAGTTTAAGATTTTGTTCATCTCTGATGGAGAAGCGTTTGATAACTCAGCCTCTAAGGTCTGTAACTTTGGAATGACCTCCGTCTTTAACACCTGACGATACAGTTCTTCATCAACGGCCTCTTTTTGGAACAAGTCATAGATAAAACTTTTTGCTGATTCGTCGCCGCCTTCGGCTCGTTTCTTTAGCTCCTCTTTAATCTCCATAGGGGACATCCCTTGGACTTTCTCGATCCCCGCTTGTTGTTGAATGTTTTTAAATTGACCAGCAAGTTGAGGAAACTGATTTAACGCTTTCGATAATTGGGTAAACGAGTTCTCCTTGGGAGTTTCTTGTGTTACTACGTTATATTGACCGCCACGGCTGATTGTTGATCGCAGTGAGACTTGACCAAGATTAACATCAACTTTCTCCCGTGTGTCCTGAGAGAGTGCTTTTTTAAGATCTTCTGTTGTCATTTAAAATTGTTATTTAACTGGAAACACCTGAGCGGTTTGCATTGCGGTTTGCATTCCTTGTAACCCTGATTCCAATAGGCTGGCTTGTTTGATTGGCTGGTTGATTCTAAGCTGGTTCATTCGTGAGCGTATGGCTCCTTCCTCTAATTCTAATCCAGTCTGTTGTGCTTGCATCTTCTGCTGTTGTTTTTCAGAGAACGCATACCGTGCTTGTTTAGCTGTTAACGAATCGGTCAACCTCTCTAAGGACATACCAGCAATGCCTGACTCCGTAAGAGCAATTAGACGCGCACGTGATTTTGCCTCCATTGTCTGAACTTGCGCGGCTTCGGTGCGTTGTGACCGGGCGGTGTTCTCCTGAGCTTCTCTAAGTCGTATTGCCGTGTTAGCACGTTGCGCTCTAACTTGTTCAGCAGCAGAGGCTTGCGCTTGAGCTTGTTCTTGGGCGCTTGCCGCAGCCTGTTGCCCAGCATAGGATGATACAGCACTAGCTATACCCATCGAGATAGGTTCACACATAATTGTTATTTAGATAAAGAGGGATTGATTTGGAATGAAAGGAAGTCGGTGGAGTCGTCATCGGAGAACTCAGCACCACACCACTTAAGCCATCGAATAGCTGTGGTGTTTTGGACGTGGACGTGGTTGACACATGGTAGTTTGTAGTGGTTAACAATAAAGGAAAGCCAAGCTTTACTAGCTTTAGCAAACTCAAAGCCCGCAACTTGAAGCAGCCTATCGGTCATTAACAACCAGATGTAGTTAGTGTTATCCTTGATAAGCTCACCAATCCCAAAGCAAGCTAAGGGAGCGTGATCATCTTTGGCGCATATGGTCCACGTGTGGTAGTCTTGCTTTAACCCTAAGGTTAGGGCTTGTGTTGGGGTGGACCCACTGGTTAACAAACATTCAAGCTTGTCGATGTGGCGCATGTTGATGCCTACCTCTTCACAGTCAGATTTACGGGCTGACCTAAGGTAGACGTTATTATATTCTAGTTGAACGGGTGTGGACGTTGGCTTCGAATTCACAGGCTTGGAAGTTAGATGCAAATGCACTTGAGTTAACAATCTTAATAAGCGAATCCTTGGCTTGTGTAAAGATCGAGAATCGTAACTTACCGTCTTGTGAAAGCAGAGTGTCCGTCGAGGTGATGTTAATGACGTTAGGACTGTAGGTAAAGATACGCTTGTCTCTAGCAACTGGTGTTACCTCAACTTGGAAATCCACAGCATCCGTAAAGAACAAGGTGCCGTTCCTAAGTATCATACGGGCAAGTCCCGAGGACACTGGTGGGTTACCTTGTTTGAACACGGGCTCACTAAAGGTGTATTCTAGGTTGTATCGAAGACCACTGAAGCACGTCCGGTTGTAGGACTGAATACTTGCTTGGTTACCGTTGACAAAGTTAACAACTACTCGGTTGCCGTGGCTGTCATACACCTCAACAACATCATCAGGACCGGGAGTGAACCCAAGGTCGATCAAGGTGTCCGTAGGTGTGGAGGTGGGGTTACCAACAAAGTCGTCCTTCTTCTTGAGCATGTCAAGGTGGATCGTAAAGCCGTCAAGGGTGTCGTCCTCAAGCCGTAGCTCTTCACACTTCATCTCAGTCAACAGGGTGTCGCCATCTTTGTTACCAACAACAAACAGGGAGCTATTGATGAACTCTAGGCTTAGGACATTGAAGGGCATCTTGAACTTGCTCCATGAGCTAACAACCTTTTCCCGTCCGTTAAAGAAATACTTGTAGACGTAGATGGTGTCGCCTCCTGAGCTAAGAGCAATGAGGTCGGTAGCTGTTGACCCTGATGTTACAAGGATGTTACCGTTGGTGATGTATCCTGGAACTTGTGTGGTAATGTCATCCGAGTCGTAAACGTCCGTGGTGGCATTGAGAGAATACTCTTGCATACCGAGGAAGTTACCACGCTTAAATGGGAAATAGACATAAGAGCCAACAGCAAGGGGATCTTCGGATGTGTTAACATCATAGTTGGTGACTGCCTCAAGAGTGATTGTTTCGTTGGTCAAGGGATCACCCTTAAGAACAAACTGTCCCCGGTCGGCAAATAACAACAGGTTCTCTTGGAACGCTACACTGCTTCGAAGGTTTGTTACGTTAGCGGTTGCAGATGTAACATCAATCGGAGCGGTATCCAACAGAGTCCTTACGGTGGTCCTAAAGAAGTTAAAGAGTTCTCCGGCTTCCGAAAGCACCACAGAGTCCTCATAGATGAATCCTAGGCGGTTCTTAAAGAAGACAAAGTTGTTGAGCTTCTTGCCGACAAAGGATGGAAATGGGTTGGTCTCATCATCGCCTGACTTACGCTTGACCCACCCGGTAGTGTTAACTGTAAAGGTGTTTACCCCGGTGTTAACAAGCTGAAGGGGAAGGGTGTTGGGGTCGAGAGCGATGTCGAGGTCTGGTCCTACGTCTTCTACCCAGCCGCCTTCACCAAAGGATTGACCGTCGTTAGTCTCAAAGCGGAGATAGTAGTCGTCCTCGTTCGCGTCAGCAGAACCACGCACAGCAACCCGGAAACCATCAGGCGCACGCACAGGGAGATCCGAAAGGGCATCGACTTCCTTGTGGACGAGTCCTAGACCAGAACCAGCAAGACCATCGAATGCTTCAAGGAAGAAGTCTTGGCCGTCATTGCGGTTGATGAGGATAGAGCCGTCTTTGTCCTTTGAGGTGTAAGCGTCGGCTACAGTTGCGCTTGTGACAGGCTCGACTGGGTTGCTCGTCGATACAACAATAACATTGCCATCGTAACCACCCGCATTGTTTAACGCTTTAGTAAATTCTTGAGAAATGTTGGAGGTGTCGGCAGCGCCTTCCTTGGCTGTAGTCCCCGCTTTTTCCGTAACAATATGAACTTCGTCATAAGCAGGGGACGCAGGAAGTGTTGATGGGTCCGCAAAGCTTTGTGAAGTGTCATACATTACGCTTAACCCTTTATGGAGAAGGCTCACACCTGTAACCACCCCTGATTGTATCGTAAGAGAAAACTCAGGACGCGTCTGCCATTCTACTGCGGTTGGGAACTCAATCGTAGGCTCATCACCTTCGTAACCGGACCCACCGTTATTAACACTAATAGTGTTTATTTGATAGATGTATTTATTATTTCTTGAACCAGTACGCGCCTCTGACCAAGTAACACTAAAAGTTGCGCCACCTCCACTAAAGGTTCCTTTGTCTCTAAACTTAAGACCATACTTCTTAGCGTAGTCGCCTTGTTTAACAAACACTAAGGCACGTGACGAATCAAGGGGTTCGGACTTCTCGTCTGTCTTAGCTACAGTAACATCAGTGTTAAGAAGGAACGTGCTGTCCCCTATGGTAAGAGCTTTAAGCTGTTCGTGGGATTTGTTAGCTGTTGCGAGTTTAAGATAATCACCACTGACCGTGTAGCCTCCTGTGTTTCCTTCAATCTCTGCTTCGTCTCCTGTTTCTAGGTTAAACACCCGGATAACACCTGAGCCGTCACCTGTGGTCCGATGCTCAATAGTAACAACATACCTTTCAGTCTCACTCCGGTTGATGAAGTGCAGGAAGTCACCCTCAAGAGCTACAGCCCCTAAGTTGTCTATGAGCCGTGCCGGAGGACGCTTAGTGAGTCCTTTGGTGACGGTGGAAAGACCGTTGATCTGTTCCTCACATTGACCAGCTAGGCGCACCTGGGGTGACTGTTGGCTGACCCCTTGGATGAGGTTAGGAACGGTAGTTGTTATGTTGGCCATCGTTTAAGCAAGGTCAGTGCGGCGATTGATGCCGATTCGTGTAGCAGTGTCGTAGTTGTCGAAGATGGTTCGATCAGAGTTGTTACCTTCAGCTTCTTCCATAGCTGCCTTGGCGCGAATCTCATCACGGTAAATAAGTGCCTCAATCTCACGGGAGCCAACAAGTCTGTTAGCAAACATCCGGGATGCTTTGAGGGCAATGTAACGTCGAGCCTGTTCTGGTAGCTCTTCGTATTCAAGTAAAAATGTTATGTTAACCTTAAGCTCGTCTTCAGTGAATACATCAGTGTAGTTCTTACGGTCAAACAATGTGGTGCCTCGTTGGACTACATCGTAGGTGGTGTCAACTGTGTCCACTTGTAGGACGTTGTCAGGTAACACAAACTTATTGGAGGCGTTGGCTTCCAACTTGTAGTCTTGGGCTGTGTTAAAGTGCCACCCATCTTGTTGAACCTCACGTGACACTTCGTCAATAACACCCTTAGCCAGTGCAGCAGATGGCGGCAAAGCAGTAGTGTTAGCAATAGAGTTTACAGGTGCTTCGGTAACGTAACCGAGCATGGTGTTAACAGCGTCAAGTTTGGAGGTAAGGGTAGCCATAGTAATTGGGAAAAGGAAAAGGCCGCACCCCAATCATTAAAGAAAGGAGTGCGACCGTTGGGGTTATTAGGGGGTATTAGGGGGCGGTTACTTCAAAAGCAGCCTCGGGGCGAAGGACGCCGTGGCCCATAGCATACTTAGCTACGAACAGGCTTCCTTGGAGTTCGACCTTGTAGTCGCTTTCGGTAGCAAGGTCAAGGAGCTTGACAGTTCCGATAGCCGATGGGTGTCCACCGATGATCTGAGTTTTTGACAAGTTTCCGTTGTAGCCAGCGCCGTTGGAACCTCCACCAAACACGTCATTCTTGACGGAAGATGAACCATCTCCAGTAGACACGCTTGAAAGGTCTTCATCAACATCAGCAAGGTGGTTGCTCTTGTAGATGTTAATACCAGCAACCATTGGGATGCGACCAGTAGCAACATCACCACGACCACCGAAGTCACGATTAACAACTTCCTCACCTGAGGCGATCAAGGTGTAGTAGTCTTTAGGTTTAAGGATAGCGAAACGCTTTCCGTCGTTAGGGATGTCGTTCTCGTCAAGCTTCTGAGCAGCCTCAAAGAGGACATCTTGGATGTTCTGACCGGTTAACGAGTTAAGGGCGACAGTGCTGTTGATAGCGATCCCGTCTATACCATCGTATCCATCAGATGCAGAGGTCTTAAGTGCAGATTCAGTACGTGCAGCAGCCGCAAGGGTCTTCATGGTTGCAAGATCAAAACGCTTGGCAAGAGCCTTACCGAGTTCCTGAGCATAAATGCTTCGGACATCGTAGTGGTTCTTAAGCTCATCGATGTTTGCGATGAAGGTTGAAGCAAGTAGGACATCGTCAATGCTGATAACTTTCTCAGCGTGTTTAATAGCACTGAGGTAACTGTTACCGGCGTCAGCAATGTTCTGACCTGGGGTGTGGTAGTTAGCGGTAGCAATACCAGTTACTGGGAACTGAGCAGACTTACCGTTAGCAATAGTCCGAATCGTGTGAAGTCCTTTCATCACGTTGAACTCTTCGAATGTGGTCAGGATTTCTCCTGAGAACACCTTGAGGAACAAAGCATTCGCATCACCTGCCACGTTAACTTGTCCCAATCGGGACGCGGATGTATCTCCGTTAGCCATAATAGTTGGTTTTTCTAATTGTTGTTGTTAAGGTTGTCCTCATTCTGATGTGTCCATAACCGGGTTCGGAGTTATTGATTGTCCACCGCAGTGGGTCTCATCGTCGGCCTCGGGGGAGTCTATCTTTATGATGACGTTTGGTTTAAACACCACCAAGCTACTTATGCAGCTTGTAATAATGGTGAAAGTTGTTGTGTTATCTTCACAGCCGTGCCATGAGGTAACAGTAAGGTAGTTATCGCCTATGTCCGTAAGTGAACCATAGACTGAGCATTCAAGGGGACCATCGGTTGCATCTTGCACGTGGTCGAGGAAGTCTATTTGAATAACATCTCCCAGAGCTACTTCTTCTTTAAACGCAGCTTTACACGTGCAGCAGGGGTGTTGGCAACAAACTGTTTGCCCTTCGATCCTGCACGCTTCTTCTTGCGAGCTGTTGCAGCCCGTTGAGAGATTGATAGGCTGTTGGCTTTTGATCTTGGAAGACATCTATCGGGGTTCTTTTTGTTCTTTGAGGTTCCACAAGCGCCTTTGATTTTACCATCGGTTCCTACTCGGACCCAGTCTTGCTTACGCCACTTTGCTAGTTCACCCACGGTTCTTCTTACGTTTGATTGTTAATTTAGATCTCTTCTTACCTTTTCCGTAGTTAGGATCTTTACAGTATTTAGATGCCGCCATATTAGCGTAAGCACTTGGATACTTATCAAACGTGCGCTTCGCCCATGCGATTCCTTTAGGACAGATTTTAGCCATGATTGTTATTCAATAAAACTTGTTGAAATGATTGTTACTTGGCTCAAGTCCCCTTTCCTTTCTTCTTCTTGGACATGATCTTCAACCCCTTCCGCTTGGCTGCTTTCTTAGCTGCTTTCTTACCTTTGGGGGTATACGGATACGACTTATCTCCTACTTTGGGCATAATGTTGTTATTGTTAGTGTTGGGGTTGTGGTTCAGCATTTCCACCTTCTAAGAGCTAACGCTTTTCGGGTGGGCCTGCCTTTGGAATCTTTCATCGGGCCTTTAACGCCTGACATCCGCGCACAAAAAGACCGCTTCCTCGGGCCTCCCTCTGGTTGCGGTTTCTTTAAGTTACTACCTGTCTTTCGGTTGTAATACTTGCGCCCTTTTTCTGTTAAGCCTCCTTTGTCTGACTTGTGTTCTTTGCGAAGGGACAATCCTTTTCTTTTAGCGGGCATGTTGGTTGTTCTCTAGGTCGTTTATGTAATGTAACATCTCCCCCACCGTCTTCTTCTGGTCCTTTGTCCACGTCTGCTCTTTTGCCTTCTCTAAAAAGTAAGGGAGCTTTGTCGGACGAAGAGTCGGAGTGCATCCACTCATCAATAACATCACGCATGTTGCTGTGACGCTCAACATATAGTTTCTCTTCATAGGCTTCCATAAGACCACGAAATGCCTCTGCTAACCGAGGAAACGATATAAGTAACTTGACTAGCAGAGACACAGACATGTGGCGCGTGTGTGGTAAGGGTTGTTATTTTTGCTTGGCGCGGCCAATGTTAAGGGCAAGGAAATCAACAACCTTGTAAATCTTCTTAACCCACCCGTCGTCTGTAGGAGTAGGAGTAAGAGCAGCGATAGCGGAACAAGCAGCAACCACCATTGAAAGGGCGGCTAAGAGTTCCTGGGTGTTGTCGATGATGTAAGTAATAATAGATGACATAATTAGAATGCGGTTGTGACTGATAGTCGTTGTGAGACTTGCTCCCGGTATTTGTTATCGTAACTATAGCGCGGGTCTTGCATAGCAATCGTCATCTCCTTAGAGGAGCTAAAAGGCACGGCCCCGGCTGTTCCCGAGGTGTCCCCTTGGACAAGAGAAACAGGTGTTCCACCGTCCGACTGAAAGCGAGCATAGAGACCACGGATAGCCATAGTTGCTGCGTTAACATCCCC